>ERZ1292629.893-Hain-H43-01um-R1-893-length-32158-cov-7_pt1 | contig 32158 bp, 31 predicted proteins | sample MGYA00564399_ERZ1292629 | MGnify/ENA primary metagenome ERZ1292629 (study PRJEB36523, sample SAMEA6512636) | groundwater metagenome | collected 2019-01-08 | study: AquaDiva: Metagenomics assemblies of 32 groundwater samples
CACCAAAAGAATATCCACTTACTAAAGTAAGTGGTTTAATTTCGGACATAATAAATAATAAAATGAAAAAAGAAATATTGGTAATGTGAAAAATTTAAGATATAAAGATGAGTAATAAAGCGAGAATGAGTTAATTGCTCTTCAAAATCTTAATCAACTACTAAACAAAGACATTAAGATACCAAAACAAAATGAAAAAAGAAATAAAAACAAAATTTGAAAATATAAATAAAATAGCAGAAAAAATATTCAGCAATAAAAATGTTAAGGCTGTTTATTTATTTGGAAGTTATGCAACTGGAAATCCAAAACCTCTCTCTGACATAGATTTATGTGTAATTGGAAATCTTAAAGAAAAAGATAAAATTAAAATTTCTGGTTATAGCTCTGATAATTTAGACATATCATTTTTTGATGAACTTCCTATTTATATTAAATTCAGAGTTTTTAGAGATGGAAAGCCACTTTTAATTAAAGATGAAAAATATTTATGGTTAATTAAAAAAATTACCCTGAATCAATATAGAGACTTTAAACCCATAATAAATAAAAGAATAAAAGAGGTATTTGAATATGTTTAATAAAGAGAGAATAAGCATTATTATTGAATATAAAAAAGAGGTGAAAGAAAAGAAGCAAAATGGAAAAAACAAATAAAATAATAAAAAGGGGTGAAAAATAATGGGATGGAAAGATTTGCCTTACTGGCTGAAGGGGGGGGATAATTGTATTAATACCTGTTTTAATAATTAATATAATTATTTATTTTATGCTCTCTCAAGATATAGCAAACAGAGGTTCAGAGGCATTTGCAGGAACATTTGTCTTTGGTTTTACAATATTTGGAGGTATTTTTTTAATACTTCTTGGAGTATTAATTGGTTATATTTACGGCAAAAATAAAGGAGGAAAGAAATAAAATGAAAAAACAATTACTAATTTTATTTATTGTAATTTTTATTCTTGGCGCTGTTAATACATTAAATGCTCAAACATGGCCTGCATTTAATGTTTGCTGTGAAAAAACCCTGAGTGGTGCATGGTGTCAGAACACCTTGAAAGGAAACTGCGCAACTTCTATTGATTTAATTACAAAAGCTCCACTTAGAGAAACTCCAACAAGCTGTGATGCAACAAGTTTTTGCAAACTTGGATGCTGCATTGATTCTGCAGAAGGATTATGCATGGAGAATACTCCTTTGAAAGTCTGCCAGATATCAACAGGAACCTGGGTTGATGATGCTAAATGCAATGTTGCTCAATGCAGGCTTGGATGTTGTATTCTTGGTGATCAGGCTAGTTTTGTTACACTAACAAGATGCAAAAGATTATCTTCATTATATGGATTAAATACTAATTTCAGAAGAGACATATCATCAGAATCAAGCTGTGTTGCGCTTGCATTTAGCCAGGATAAAGGAGCATGTGTTTATGAAATTGAAAATCAGAAAACCTGCAGATTCACAACAAGAGGAGATTGCCTGAATTCAGAGAAAGCAGAAAAAGCAGAAAACTTAACTTCCAAGCCTGAATTTTTTAAGGATTATTTATGTTCTGCTGATGAATTAGGAACTAATTGCGGGCCTACAACAGATACTATCTGCCTTCCTGGAAGAGATGAAGTTTATTTTAAAGATAGTTGTGGAAATCCTGCTAATATTTATGATGCAGGCAAGATTTATTCAAAAAACCCTGGTTACTGGAAAAAAATTGTTTTAAAAACAAACAGCTGTAATTATAAATCAAAAGATGGAAGCAAAAATTCAAAGACTTGCGGAAACTGCAATTATCTTGATGGAAGCATTTGTGGAAAAGGTTCTGCTGCTTATGGAAATTATGTTTGCAAAGATGTTAATTGTTATAATACTGAAAATGGAAAAGATTATAAAAATGGAGAAAGCTGGTGCATTTATATGTCTGACACTGGAAATGGAAAAGATGATGTTGGAAGCAGGCATTTCAGGCATGTGTGCATTAGCGGGGAAGAGACAATAGAACCTTGTGCTGATTTTAGAAATGAAGTATGTTATGAACAACCTGTAAAAATTGATAATGGAAACTTTATAGAGGCTGGATGCAGAGTAAACAGATGGGCTGATTGCATTGACCAGAATACTGAAAAAAAATGCCTTAACACAGACAAAAGAGAGTGTTACTGGTATCCTGGATTTTCATATGATGGAGCAGGAAAGAAAAATAAAACAGCAACTAATTCTTTGCTTCAGGGCACTAATCAAAAACAAGGAACAGGAATTGTAAATGGAACAGGAATCTGCCTTCCAAATTATCCTCCTGGATTGAAATTCTGGGAATCAGGTGATGCAGGAGGTGTCTGCAGTTTAGGAAATTCAATACAGATTGTTGAGTATAGCACAAATATATTTGGCTCAAAAACATGCAAAAACAATTGCGATGTTTTAGAATCTGCATGGGCAAACAGGATGAATGAAATATGCACAAGCCTTGGTGATTGTGGAGCAAAATCAAATTTTGTTGGAGTTTATACTGATGATGGAATAGAATGGAAAGATAATGGAAATTTAAAAACTTTAGGGGGAGCTATAATTGGAGGTATTGGAGAAAGTGCAAGAGAATAATATGAAAAAAATGGATAATAAAAATATTGGCAATGTAAAAAGAGGTATTTGTAATACAAAACTTTTTAAAAAAGTTTTAACACATCAGAAAATCTATGAGATTTTCTGTGCCCAAAAATTCTTATGAAAGAATTTTTTGGAAATCGGGATTTATCCTGACATGATATAAAACTGATGAGTTATGCAGATGAGATGATTAAAAGAGAATGAGAAACAAAACTATTAAAATAAAATGAAAAAACAAAATAAAACCAGCCCTTTTAAAAAAAGTTCTGGGGTAAAACAAATTGAAAAAAATAAATTGAAAACATATTTCTTAATTGTAAATTTAATTTTATCAATTGTTGCGTTCAGTTGTTTGATTAATATTTCTTTTGTGAATGCTCAGACACCTACAACTCCAACTACACCTAATCCTACTCAGCCACCAAGCCTTACTAATCCTCCTCAAGTAATACAGACTCCTCCTTCAGGAACTCCAACTCCTGGAACAGGCGGAATTCCTGGTGCAACTCCTCCTGGAAATCAACAAATTTCTAATCAAGGTGGAGGGGTTGCTGTGATTGGTGGAGGGCCTCCTGGATTAGAAGGCCCTGGTGTAACAGGTGGAGATGGAGGTACTGGTGGAGGTGGTGGAACAGGTGGAGGTACTGGTGGAGGCACTGGAGGCATTATAACAGGAGGGGGAGCAGGCACTATTTTAAGTTTTAATATGCAATCAATAATACAAAAAGCTGGTTTTGGTTCAATGATTTTTGGAACAATAGGAACTCTTGCAGGAGGAGATAATGGTGCATATTGGGGAGCATTAGCAGGAACAATTGGAGGAATTGTTGCTGGATTAACAGAACAGTCATTAGGACAAAGAGGCTCAATATTATTAGGATTAGGTGTTGCAGCAGCAATATTTTTATTAACATTTGCAAAAAAATCAAAAGAAATAGTTGAATTCAATTGCCTGCCTTGGCAAGCGCCTATTGGTGGTGAAAATTGTGAATTATGCAATGATTATAAAGAATGCTCTGACTATACCTGCAAGAGTTTGGGACAGGCATGTGAAATAATAAATAAAGGAACAAAAGAGCAGAAATGCATCTGGAAAAATCCTCATGATGTTAATTCTCCTATTATTAAATTTTTAAGAGCAAGTAAAGAGCATAAATCTGCGCCTGATTCTGCAATAAGACCTCCTGATACAGGAGTAAGAATAACTAATGATAAAGGAAACTGCATAAAAGCATTTACACCTCTTGAATTTGAATTTGCAACAGATGAGCCTGCTCAATGCAAGATAGATTATAATTTAACGAGAAATAAAGATGGATTTGAACAAATGCCATTTTATGTTGGAGGTGATAATTTGTTTAGTTATAATCATACTGAAAAAATGGCTCTTCCAGGGCCTGATGCTGTAAATGCTGCTGCACCTGAATTAAAAAATAACGGAGAATATATATTATATATAAGATGCAGAGATGCAAATGGAAATATAAATGAAAATTCATTTTCAGTAAGCTTTTGCGTTGACAAAGGGCCTGACACAACTCCTCCTGTGATTGAAAGCGTGAGCATTCCAAGTGAAAAACCTCTGCAATTCAATCAGACAAGTTTATATTTGGAGGTTTATGTGAATGAGCCTTCTGAATGCAGATGGAGCAAAGAAGACAGGGCATATAAAAATATGGAGAAAAATATGAGTTGTAATACAAATGTCTGGGAAATGAACAGCAATCTTGTTTACACATGCAGGACAGATTTAACAGGAATTGAAAGCAGAAAAGAAAATTTATTTTATTTCAGATGCAAGGACAAGCCATGGGCACAAGAAGCAGACAGAAATGAAAACAAGCAGAGTTATTCATATAAAGTTATTGGAACCCAGCCATTAAATATAATGAATTCAGGACCTAAAGGAAAAATATCAGGCGCAACAGACACTATTCCTGTTTTCCTGAATATAGACACTGATAATGGATATAAAAACGGGAATGCTCTTTGCTATTATTATATTGGAAAACCTGCAAAAGATGAGGATTATATATTATTCTTAGAAACAGAAGGAAACAATCACACGCAAAGGCAAGACCTTGTTCCTGGAAATTATATTTATTATTTCAAGTGTGTTGATTTAGGGGGTAATGCTGCTTATAATACAACTTCCTTTAGTGTTGAAAGTGACAGGTCTTCTCCAGTTGTTGTGAGAGCATATAAGGAAAGCGGTGAATTAAAAATAATAACAAATGAGCAGTCTGAATGCAGTTATTCAACAAAAGACTGCAATTTTGAGATTGAATCTGGAATAGAAATGAATACGCAGGATAATCTTGCTCATAATTCAGAGTGGATTGTTAATACAAATCTTTTCATAAGATGCAAAGATAAGTATAATAATCAGCCAAATCCAAATACCTGCTCAATAGTTCTAAGGCCTACAAAAATAGATTCCAAGAAAGAAGTGATTGAGTTTGCAAGTTATTAGCAAACTCAATAGAAGATTTGATATATTATTTATTGGAATTGTATATAATTTAATAGTTATTGTATCTGTTTCATAAGTTGTTTCTCATTAGCCTCCTAATCATCTCATCTTCATAACTTATCAGATTTTACATTACCAATATTTTATCTTATTTTGTTTTTATTATTGCTAATATATTTGTAACTACTCATAAGATACAACAAATAGAAAGATTTATATACTAGTTTTGCCTATATAAATTAACATAAAAATAGGATAAATAAAACAATATGATACTTACAAATAAACTAAGAAAAACTGGATTTGCCTTAGCAGGCTTAGCAGGCTTAGTTGGAGGAATGAATTATTCTGGAGAGGGATATGCTCAACAGCAAAATAAACCCGGAGTAAGAGTTTCTGATGGCGCTGATTATGTAATAAGAGCAGATTACAGAGACAGGGAACATGAATGGAGTTTATATAAAGAACAAGTTAAAAATCCTAGAAAACCCTCTGCAACAGGCAGAACAGATAATGGAAATACTCAGATAAGCAATCTAAATGAGGATAGAGTTTATGGTATTGGAGGACAAACTGAAAATGATTCAGAGCCTAGATTATCGAGAAATTTTATATTAGAGGATTTTGCAAAAGCCTATGGAATATCAAAATGGAAAATGTGCTTAACTGAAAGTGAAAGACAAAAAACAGCAGAATTATTTAATAGGCTGGATTTAAATGGGAGAAAGACTTTATGCAATGTATATGCTAATACTCCGGGTTTTTATGAGGCTAGTTTTTCAGCTGAAGGCAAAAAATCATTTGAAAAATTAAATCAGGCTTATCAAAATCTTGTTACAGCAAAGAAAGCAAATGCTTCTCAGGAATTATTTAATAGTGAATTAGAAGGAGCAGTTAGAAAACTTTATCCTTGGATAAGATTTGATAATGGAAGGCCTTTGAATGTTCCTGACAGGATGCTTGTATTATGGGTTGCTGACAGCCTGGAAAAGAAATCTGGAAAAAGATTAATTAATTGGGATAATGTTGCAAAATACAGTTCAATGCCTGTTCAAGAGAGATTTTGATAATTGAAAAAGTATTAATCATATATTATTGGAATTGAATATTTTTGAGAGTTATGGCGTCTGTTGATTTGTTGTTTATCAGTTTTTCTACTATACTCTTACTCAACTTAATCTCCTCATCTTCATAGATCATCAAGTTTTTACATTACTGATATTTACCACCTCCTAAATGATATGGATTTATTCTCAATTAAGATATGATGCATCTGTTGTTTTGTTATGGCTTCTTATTATTCACTTTTGTCTTCTTACCTTATTTTTATTCAAAACATTTAAAAAAACTAAATAACTCTTTAATAAATGGAAAAGAGGTTAAATAGGTATGGGCAGGTTTCTGGATTTGTCATATTTGCTATTTTAATTGCGGGAATTATTTTAATATTTTTTTTATTTAGAACTGGAAGTTTTCAGAATATTAAAGTTAATCCTGTTGCTCTTCCTGTTTATAATTATGTTGATGCTTGTGTTAAAGAAACAGGAAAAACCAGTCTTTATGATATTGGGCAGTCTGGAGGATATTTCATAAACCCTGAGATTTCACTGAATAGTATTGCTGTTTATTTTGACAGGGGAGATAATTATATTCCTTCAAAAGAAAAAATACAGGAAGAGCTTGCTCTTTATATGAATAATATACTGTTTTTTTGCGTGAAAGGGTTTAGTAATTTTCCTGATTTTGATGTTTCACAGGATGAAATAAAAACAAGTGCAAAAATTGAAAATAACAGAGTTGTTTTTGATATTGTTTATCCTATAAGTGTGACAAAAAATGGAAAAACTTATGCTTTTGAAAAGTTTAGTGCAGAAGTTCCTGTGAGACTGGGCATGATTTATAATGTCTCTGAAAAAATAATACAAGAGCAGATGAAGAACCTAAAAGATATCTGCCTGACTTGCTTAAGCAGGATTGCTTTTGAAAATGACTTATTCATAGACATGGCTGATTATGAAAATGATTCTGTCTTATTTGTTATCAGTGATGAAAACTCTAAAATAAATGGAAAGGAGTATAAATTTTATTTTATAAATAAATATTAAAAACTTAACATGAAAATCATAATTGTTTTTGTTATAGCGATGATTCTTGCTAGTTTTATCTGTTCTGCTGCAAATTTTGCAACAACAGATATTGATACTCTTCCAGTTAGCCAGAGCGCAACAAATACTGCTGCAAGTTCTGCTGCAAGCCAGAAAGAATATTCAGCAACAGTTACAGATGAAAAAGATATTGGAACAAATATTGGCTTGGAAACAGGAAAAATTAAAGTAAAAGGAATTAAAGTTGAAAAGCCTGCTGGAAAAAGCACAACTTTATCATTTATTGACAAAAATAGTTATGTTGAATTAATAGATTCAAAAGGAAACTGGAGAAGATTTTTTGGCTTGGATAAATTAAAAGTTAAAGTTAATGGAGCTGAAAAAGAATATGCACCTAAAATAGTAGTTGATGGAAATGGGCAGATTGAAGAGGCTTATTTTACTTCAACAGAAGGGGGCAAGTATGCTTTTGGAGACAGTGAAGTTGATGTTCCAAAAGGAGGAGGCGTGATATATCAAAAAAATAAAGGAAAAGGTGAATTGCAGTTATCAGTTCCTGCTAATACAAAAATTACTGCACCTAAAATATTTGATGATAAATCAAATGTCAAGCTGGCAAAGGTTTCATACATAAGCTGGGATAATAGTTTTTTAGAATTGGAAAATGGAATGAAAATACAGGGTGCGAGTGTTCATTATATTGATGGAAAACTTGCTTTTTCAGGAAAAAATATAAATTTTAATGGCTTGGTTATAAGGGATGCAAGTGCAGAAAAAATAAGTTATTTAGATTTCACAGGAAAAAATCTTGATGTTCCTGGCCCATACATTTCAATGAATCTTAATGAAAAAATAATTTTTATTGGAACAAATACAAATCAGGATTCTCATTCTTTAATGTTTCAGAAAGGAAATCTATATGGCTTGACTTTTGATGCTGATACAGACCACATGGCTGTGAGAGTTTTGGGTGATGAAAAAACAAAGTCTTATTTTTCTATTACAGACAAAGACAGGACAGATAAGGGATTTGTTCCATTAGGGAAGATAGTTGGAAATGTTGCTGTAAATGTTGATGATGGAGGTGTTGGAACTTATTTGAAAAATAATGAAATTTATAAATCACAGGTTGGAAGAGTTATTAGTGATTTTTCTGATATTCCTGGAAAAACAACAATTCCTGTTGAATTATCTTTTTATAAATTAAATCAAAAAGGCGAGGAAGTTCCTGTTAGCTTGAAAAGAGTAATAATAAATGGAAAAGAAAGTGTTGCAGAGGAAAGGGTTGTTTTAAGCAACAGGAATGAGCTTGGGATTGGTGCTAATCCTACTTGGATTGCAGGAAGTTTGTATTCTAGAAATTATCCTGTATTAACAAGAGGTGTTTCAAACAGGGTTGCTTATAATTATGTTCAGTTTACTCCTGAAGGAGTGTCTAAGTTTACAGGAGTAAGAATAATTCCGGATAGTTATTCCAGAAATGTTTTAAAACAAGATGATTACAGAATGTTATTGGATTGGCTGAATTCTCTTTCTCCTTTTGCAAGAAAAAGAGTAGGAGAAATTTATCTTCATGAAAGAGCTACAATGGGGGGATATGAGGCATTAGCATGGGGAGGGCCTGGAGGAATAGAAATAGGTGTTGGTTCTGGAGCATTCACTCCTGGGATTATTACTCATGAAGCAACACATGCTGTAAATATTGACAATAATAATTTTTGGAGTGCTTGGACAAGTGTTGGTGGGAAAAGTGATTCCGAAGACCCTTCTGAATTTGCAGAATATGCATTTAAAGATATAAGAGGAAATTTACAAAGCAGCAAATCATTCAGAGGAAAAATGGCTGTTCTTGTTCAGCAGGGAGTTATAAGCCAGTATGTATTTGACCAGCAGCTTTTAAGAGCAGGATTAGAAACAGGAACACAGGCTACTGAAAGATATATTAGGGAGGCAAGAGGAAGTTAAAAACAATAAATGAGTATTAGTAATACAAAACTTTTAAAAAAAGTTTTAACAAAAATTAAAAATAATGTGAAATAAATAAGTTATGAAGATGAGTGAGCAAGATGAGTAAGAATATAGAATATACAACTGATAACCTAACAATCAACACACAACATAACATTTAAACAATTAACATTACCAGAATAACATGATAAACAAATCAATAAAAAACAAAATTTTATTCATGGGAATTTTACTATTGACAAATATATTAATGACGAATATAATCAGTGCCAGTCCTTTTTATTATAAAATTTCCATGGATTATAATAAAGATGTGATTGATATTAAAGAGATTGGAGTTATATTTTCACAAGAAGATTTAACAAATGGTTATGGAAGTTATAATATTGAAACTATTGATGCAAATAATAAAAAAATAGATTCTCAAAACTTTGTTGTGCCAAATACAAGATTTTATGATAAAGGTGAGAATGGGAATATTAGTGAGGGAGGAAGTGTTGTTCTTGAAAATGTTTCTTTTATTGTTTATGCTCCTTATTATGCAAATGCAAAAGAGATAATTATTTATGATAAAACAAATAAAGAATTAACAAAAGCTGATGTAAGCATGTATTCCAGGATAACAGAAAAAGAAAATGTGATTAACAATGTTGGGGGAGACAAGGATGAGTATGGATGCTTGATTGCTGCTGGTTATTCATGGTGCGAAGAAAAGCAAAATTGCATAAGAACATGGGAAGAGACATGTTCTTCTGCAAAAAAAACTGAAAAAACCTCTGGTAATAACTTGTTGGAAAACATTTCTAATTATTGGTGGGTTTTGATTATAATATTAATAATCCTTATTATAATACTTGCATATGCTATGAAAAAGAAAAGATGAAAAAGATTATATAATAACAATGGACAATAGATAATTTTTTAAGGGCTGAATTATTGGAATAAACATGGAAAAACAAATAATAGATTTTAATGTATTGATAGGACAAGATGAAGATGGAATTTATGTAGCAAGAGTTCCAGAAATAGAAGGATGTTACACACAAGGCAAAACTTTGCAGGAAGTATTGGAAAGAATAAAAGAAGCAATTGAAGTATGTTTAGAAGCTGACAAAGAAGAGGTAAATCCTATGAGGTTTGTTGGAATACAAAGAGTTCAAGTTGAAAGGCCTCAAATGGCTTAAGATGACTAAGCTGATTACTATTTCTGGTAAAGAAATGTGCAAACTGTTTGAGAATTATTTATATTAATAAACTTTAAAAGAAACTTAATCTTATGAATCAGATGAAAAAGAGCATTAGTTTTTGGCATGGGTTTGCAGTGATATTTATATTCTTATTTTTAATTGGATTTGCTTATGCAGAGGATGTAGGAACAGGCAGGATTATTATTGATAAAGATAAAATTGTAAAAATCAAGGGCAATGATTATAATGTAAATGCAGGAAGCTTGTTTATAATCAAAAATGATGAACTTGCAGAGGGAACTAGCTTTGTTGCAGGAAAAAATGGAGGAATTTTCAGATTAAAAGGAGTTAATGTCAAACTTCCTGAAAATACAAAAGTTTTATTTAAAGATGGAAAAATAAAAATAGAACTTCCTGATGGAGTAAAATTAGATACTCTGAATGTAAAAGAGTTGGAAAAAGCAAAAGGAGTTAAATTTGAATTTGTTTCAAAAGATAAGGGATTTAATCTTCCAAGCGGAGATTTATTCAAAGGAATTTTGAATTATGATATTGATAAAAATGGAATAGGAAATCTTTATTTTTCTGATAAAGAAGCTGTTTTAGATGGTTTAAAAGTAAAAAATCCAAAACAAGAAAGAATAGACTTGGATTTAAAAGGAGAGGTTTCAAAATCTTATTCTGGAAATTATATTTCTATTGACAGCAGGAATTCTAAATTAGTTATTGGAAAAAATAGCAATGGCGCTGGAGTTAGGGTTGAAAAACAAGGTGAAAATGTTGTTTTTAGGGCTGGAAAAGATGATGGCAAAGATGCTGGGGATAAAGCTGGAAAAGGGACAATAGTTATTGAAAATAGTAAAGTCAAGACTTATGGTGATTACAGGATTGATAATGGTGAATTATCTGTAGAAACAGGGATTAATAAAAAAGGAGAAAAAACACTTATTATGCCTAGTGATGTTAATAAAAATGGGAAAAAATCTTCTCGAATGGAAATTGCAAGTTATGATAATGATGGAAAGCTTTTATTAAAATCAGGCAAGAAAGTAGTTATTAATGAAAATAATGGATTAGAAGTTTATTCTATTAATAATGCTGTTCAGGATGCAAGCGAAGAAAAACCAAGAGTGACATTTAATACCCAGGAAAGCCCTCAAACTGCGCAAGTTCAAAATAGTGAATCTAATAATCCTGCTAGCGGGCTTAAACTTGGAATTCTTTCTCCCGTTAATAGAGGTTATAATCCATCTAATTCTGTTTATGAAGATATTCTTGGGCATAGCCAGACTGTAACAATTTATGGGACAGATAAGGGCGGGCAGGCTACAACTTTGCATGAAAATGAACATGGTGCAAATGCAGAGGCAACAATAAAAGCTATTAGGGATTTAAGTGCTTCTGGAAATCCAGATAAATGGAATTTAGATTATGTTTCTGGATATTATCTTGGAAATAATCAGTATGCAGTATTATTAGAGCCTGGATTAGACAGAAAACAAATATATAAAAACTATGTTCCTAATGAATTAATCAATAAGGGTTATACTACAAATTATTTTACAGATGATGACGGCATTAAAAAAGGGCTTCAAAGAGCTGAAAATTCTAATTATATTCATGATGAATGGATGGCAGGTATTAAAGAATTTGAAGGAAGCATGCAACTCATAGACAGAAATCAGTGGACAAGCGGAGTTGCAAGCAGAGGACAGCAAGGAATCGGTGTTATGGATACTGGAGAACTTGCTGCATTTACCACAAATTCGCTTGCTGTTGCAACAGCAGTAAGAGAGCAAAATCCAAATTATTGGAATAATCATCCAGAATACAGAAGTTTTGTTGCTGTAAATTTAATAAAATCAAAGCAGTTATATGATGCTGCAACAAGTTCAAAATATAATGGATATTTTCTGAATAATCATAATAATTATTTTCAGACACTTAGAACAGGCAGCAATCCTGCTATAGAAAAAATGAGAGAAACAGCAAGACAAGTTTTAGGCAGTGATGCTTCAAAAAGAGTTCTTGGATTTTGAATTATCTTATTATTTATTAGTAATATGCCATCCTAAAAAGTTATGTAATTAGTTGATTAAAGAGATTATGCATATTTCAAAAACCAAATAATTTATTAAGCAGGATTTTTTAATATGTCTATGATAAAAAAGAGGGTTAGAAATAAAAAATCCCAAGAAGCTATTGGAATGTCATTTTCAATGATATTTTCAATTATCTTGATAATATTTTTTATTGCTGTTGCATTCATGGCAATAAGATATTTTTTAAAAGTGCAAAACTGCGCAAGAGTTGGAGATTTTGTCAGTGAAGTAAAGATAAAGACTACAGAAGCATGGGATTCGCAAAAATCAGGTTTTGAAAAAAAATATATTCTTCCGTCTAATCTTGAGTATGTCTGCTTTGCAGATTTGTCACAGGAGCTTAGGGGGCAAAATGAAGCAGTATTGGAGGACTTAGGATTTTTTCAGGAATGGGAAAAATCAAATATGCTTTTATATCCAAAAGGAAATTCATGCAATATGCCTGTGCATAATATAGAGCATTTAGATATTGCAAAAATGACAAAAACAAAAAATCCTTATTGCATTGAAGTTAAAAGCGGGCAGATTACACTTAAATTTGAAAAAGGATATGTTGACAGACTGGTTACTATTTCAGGTGTGTGAATAATATATATTTGTAATAGAAAAACCTAAGAAGTTATGAAGATGAGATGATTAAATGAGATAAACAGAAATAAAATTTGAGAATCAGAAGCTATAACAAATCAACAGATGTATCATATCTCAAATTACATACAATTCCAATAAATAAGATAAAATATCGGTAATGTAAAATAAATAAGTTTTGCAGATGAGATGATTAAAATATTAGTGAGGAGCAAAATTATGGAACAGATGATATAACTAATAAAAAACATACAATACTAAGGTAAGAAATTATTAGTAATAAAAAAACTTGAGAGATATGGATGAGCAGATTAAGAGAGTAAGAAGGTAGTAGAAAAAACTGATAACATACTTAACAACTGATACTCTAACTCTTAAATTATATACGATACTGACATAATAAAATAATCTAAAAAAAGAGAGATATGCTAAAAAGAAGCAATAAAAAAGCAATTGAAATGGGTTTTAACTGGTTATTTGCAATAATAGCAGGAGGTTTTATACTTTTTATTGCTGTTTATTCTGCAAGCAAATTCATTGGAATTTCAGAGCAGAAATATGGGACAGAAAGTGCTGCAAAATTTGTATCTCTTTTTGACCCTCTTGAAATAGGACTTGTTGCTGGAAAATCCTCTGAAATTGATTTTGTGAAAAATACAAGAGTTTTTTTTGATTGCGATGCAGATGTCAATGCTCCTTTTGGAAGGCAGACTATTTCTTTTTCAGAACAGATGTTTGGGAAAAAATGGAGTGAAAAAAGCAACAGGGTATCAATAAAAAATAAGTATGTTTTTAGTGAAAATGTTGTTGAAGGCAAGAGATTCTATCTTTTTTCATTTCCTTTTTCAATGCCTTTTAGTATTGGAGATATTGTTATAACTGAATCTGGAAGTTATTGTTTTTATGATGCTCCTAATGAGATTGTTGATGATATTGAAGGGCTTAATATTAAAAATGTAATATTTCCTAATTTAACAACCGAGTGTAATGGAATAAAAGTTTGTTTTGGAGGACATAGCAAATGTGATATTAAAGTATCAACTTCTGAAAGTTATGTTGAAAAAAACGGGAAAAAGATGTATTATTATGGAAATTTGATATATGGCGCTATTTTTTCTTCTCCTGAAAATTATGAATGCAATGTCAAGAGATTAATGAGCAAGCTAAATGAATTAGGCAAAATCTATATTAGCAAGATAAAAATAATGGAAAGAGAAGATTGTGAGCCAAAGATTGAGGCTAAATTAAGCATGGAAATGGGAATTGCTAAGAGCATCACTTCTTCAAGAGATTTAATCAGGCTTGGAATTAGTTCAGAAGAAATTGATGAAATAAATGAGGCTGGAAAACCAGGATGCAAGCTGTATTAGGATGAAACTAATGAATAAAATCTATATTGGTAATATCAAAAAAACTGACAAGTTATGGGTGAGATGATTAAATTGAGTGAGAGTATAGCAAAAAACTGATAACTCGCTTAACAACTGACACCATAACTTTCAAATTATATGATACCAATACTATGTTGGTAATCAATTCCAACAAGAATATGATAAATAAAATAACCAAAAAATCAAAGAAAGGGCAATTAAATATACAGGAAATGGCATTTATGCTTGTGGCTGTTGTATTGTTTTTTGGACTTGTTACTTTGTTTGTGCTTACAATTGTGTATAAAAACATGTATTCGCAGTTAAATATAATAAATCAGGAAAAAACACTTACCTCTCTGATAAATCTTGCTGATTCTCCTGAATTTCGGTGCGTTACTACAAAATCCAATTGTGTTGATGGTGATAAAGCTATTTCTCTGATGAACAGAACTGTTTATTCTAATTTTTGGGGGTTCAGCAGCCTGACAATAATAAAAATGAGTGGTTTTGCTAAAAATGAAAGCCAGTTGATAAAATGCAATATTGCTAATTATCCTGATTGTGATTTAATTGTTATTTATGATAAAAAGGTTAAAAATGAAAGGGCAATATCAAGTTATGTTGCTTTTTGCAGGAAAAAATATGAAAAAGTTGACACTTATACAGGCTATACATATGATAAATGCGAGATAGCTAAACTAGTGGCTGGCACAGAACTTAAAAACACGCCTGGAACAGCGCCTGCGAGATAAAATGATAAAAATAAAAAATCAAAAAATAAATATTGATAATGAAAAGAGGTATTAGTAATACAAAACTTTTTAAAAAAGTTTTAACAAAATCAGGATTTATCCTGACATGATATAAAACTGATGAGTTATGCAGAGGAGAGATTAAACTAGTGAAAGTAGATTAAAAGACTGATAAACACTTAATCAACAAATGACATAACTGCTAAATAATTAACATTACCAACAGCCCTTTTGGAAAATCCAGAAAATGAAATTTTCTGGCTCTTCAAAACTAAAAGTTTATGAAGAAGTCCTGGGGTAAAAAAATAATAAACATGATACCAAAATCAAAAAAATCGCAGCACGAGGCACTGGGATTTGTGCTTATAGTTGCTATTGTAACTATAATAATTGTTATTTTTCTTTCATTATCTGCTGGAAAAGGCAATGTAATGAGGCAGAATAGTGTTGAAATATCTAATTTACTTCAGGCTTCTATTTATTATACTTCAGAATGCGCTATTAATTTTGTTCCACAATATCAGGAAGTGCAGGATTTAATATCTGCATGCTATAAAAATCCAGAGCAAAAATGCTTGAATGGAACAGATGTCTGCCAGGCTTTAAATGAAACAATAAAAAAGGTTATAGAACAAAGCCTGAGAATCAGCCCTGATTCACCTAATAAAGCCTATAAATTAAATATATATTATAGTCCTTTGAATAATATCCAAAATAAAGAGATAATATTGTTGTCTGAAAAGGGTGTTTTTGACAAGTGCAAGTCAAGGCCAGGTGGAAGTTATTCATTACCTGCTGGAACATTCAGTTCTTCAACAATAAACATAGAATTAGAAGTTTGTGTTGGATGAATTAAGCTCAATAACAACCTGCTCTGTCCGGAATAACCTTATGATAGACTTATATTCTCCAAAAATAGCCTGTTTTTTATTTTTCTCCCCCTATTAATGAGGGAGAACAAATCAAAAACGAGGAAATAATTGTGCAAAAGTGTATTAATTTAAAACTCCGGACAGAGCATAACAGCCAAAAGATTTATATATAACTCAGTTATATATAATTATATATAAATTCAAAATGGAAATAAAAAAATTTATAAAATTTTAGTCTTTCCATTTTTCGTATACTCAAAATGGAAATAAAGACAATCGCTAAAAGATGGGGAAGTTCTATTGGAGTTATCTTGCCCAAATCATTTGTAGATGAAAATAGAATCAGGGAAAATGAAGAAGTAATTATTGAAGTTAGGAAAAAAACATTAGCAGGAGATCTGTTTGGAAAATATCCTGAATGGAAAAAGTCTGCACAAGAAATCAAAGATGAGATGAAAAAAGGATGGGATTAAAAAAATATTTTTTTGACAGTTATGCCATAATAGAGCTTATGAAAGGAAATCCTAACTATGCTAAATATGTTTTTGAGGAAGTAACTATTACTGTTTTTAATCTTACAGAAATTTATTTTTCAGCATTAAACACTCAAACTGAAGATGTTGCTGAAGAGATATATAACAAATATAAAGAAAGTGTTGTTAAGCTTACTGATAAAATAATTCAAGAAGCTATGAAATTCAGAAAAAAGGTATATAAAGATAAAAAAATATCATATGCAGATGCAATTGGATATACTCATGCTTTAAAAAATAATATGATATTTTTAACAGGGGACAAGGAATTTAAAGATCTAGATAATGTTGAATTTGTAAAATAAGCTTTAAATAGAATATCAAAAATTTCCGCTTCTTATTTTTTCCAATTCACTTCTGTCTTGCTCTAATTTTCTTTCAGCTTCTTTTATTTTTTCTTTTCTTTGTTTTATCTTGCCGATTTCTTCTTGTGCAAGCTTTATTTTTTCTTCTACTGCATTTAAAGCATCATCATCAGAATCATAACCTGATTTTTTATCAAAATATTCCTTAGAGCTTACTACCTTAAATGACTGATTTTTGTTTTTCAGCCTTTTTTTAGCAAAAACAACCATAAAAAGAATAACTATTATAAAAACAATTCCTATTACAAAATAAAGAGTTAATTTCCAGTTGATTTTTGAATTTACTTTTGAACCAAAATCTTTTACATTAACTGCAAAGCCTGTCAAACCTATTTTAGATTTATTTGTTTCTTGAATGTCTGTTTGTTTAGACTCATTTGCAAGGGGAGTTGCAGTTAAATTGGTTTCAGTGATGTTTGTTTGATTTACAACCGGTTCTATCTCTTTTTTCTCTATTATGCTAACATTACCTGGAATAAAACTTATGTATACTGGGCTCCCTGTTTTTATATTTTCAATTCTTTCATTTAAAACAGTTTTTGAATCCTCTTTCAAAATCAATCTTAAATCAATTGATTTTTCACTAAAAGAATTTGAAACAAGGACTTCTCCATTCATACCTGTCCCTTTTGTAGTGCTGTTCTTAATTAGAACATAGGTTTCCCCAGACTGAAGATATTGTATGAATAATTTTCTATTTGGAAGAGTTTTAATGCTTATGTCTGTTGCTGCGGCTAAAATATTTGCTACTAAAAGTAATAAAAAAATCAAAAATATTATTAGTTTTTGTTTACCTTCTTTTCTTAACATCTTAAATAGAGTAATATGCTCTTTATAAATTTTTTTATAGTGTTAAGATTATGTAGTTAAGATTATAAATCAATTGTTATAACAACCTGGTCAGCATCAACAATAGGCATTAGCAATTCTCTTCCTTTTTTATGCGACGCAATCAATTCTATAAAACCAAATTGCTCCAGAATTTTAATATCATGCCTTACTGATTTGAAATCCCTTCCCAAGAGCTTTGCCAATTGATATATTGATTCTGGTTTTTTAGTCTTTGCAATATGCAAAAGCCTTGCTTTTTCATTGCTCAGTATATGCCTTATATTTGAAACTTCTGATGCCCTGATATCTTTAGAATCTCCTTTAAGTTTATGAAATATTGATGAAAAAGTGCCTTCTTTCAATGAAACTGAAATATTTTTAATTTGTTTTGCCATATCTGAATCTATTTTTATCTGTGTTTTTAATAAACAGGGCATACTATATAAATCTTTCCATATATCTGAGATATATATATTTATGATACTGGTTTATGATTATAATATATGTCATAAAATATAGTGTATCTTAAAAAAATAGATTTTAAGAGCTTGAGATAGATTATAAAAGATGTCTAATGATTAGTATCTATTTGTCAGTTACAACATAAGGTTTATAAATAAATGCCTTAAAAATAGTATTTCTTAGAAATATTTTATGCTTATAAGCATGCTAAGGCAGAAAGCTTTTTAAACAAAAATTAATATAGGTTTGTATTACTTAATCTAATTAAGTAATAATAAACTGGCTGGTTTATACAGTTTTTTCAAAAAGAGATGACAGTAACAAAAGTCTGTAAAGAATTTAAAAAACAGACATTAATTATTATATTAGTGAAAGGAGGTTTAAAAAATGAAATTTAATTATAAAAAAATAGCTTCTGTGTTAGCTAGCGCAATAATGCTATCAAGCACTATTGGATTCGCTGCTGCTGTAGGCACATATCCTGCACCTTTTGTTGCAGGAGGAACAGCTAATGGAGCTGTTATTGTTGGTGCAAATGCAGCCCCAAGTGATTGGGCTTTAGCTATTGATGTTGGACAAAAGCTTAGCGCTCTTGTATCATCAGGAACAACAAGCACAAATGTTGCAACAACAGGAGAAACAGCTGCGCTGTTTACTAGTTCATCAAAAATCAATGTAAATGACACATTGAGACAGGTTAAAACTGTTTTAACAAAAAGTGAACTTCCTACTGTCTTGAAAGACCAGAGTTTTTCAGGAAATGTTGATGCTACTCTTGTTCAAACTATTGATCTTGGAACAAATCCTGCAATAACGTTTGCAAAACAACCAGTATCTACAAATGATCCTAGATTAGGATTAACAGTAGCAACAAGCACTAATAATGTTATTTACAATTCTTCTGTAACATTTAACAAGGCTGTTAATTTAAGCCATGCTGATTCAGAAGGACAGGAAATAACTTTGTTTGGACAGAAATTCACTATTGCTGCTGCAACTAGTGATACTGATTTAGTGTTATTAAAGTCAGCTCAAAAAGTTTCTTTAACATCAGATAGTCCTACGGCAGAAGTTACTGTTGGTGGAAAAACATACACTATTGAATTAATCTCATCATCAGATACTGCTGCAACTATAGCTGTTACTGATGATGCTGGAACAACAGAAAGCAAAGAAGTTAGTGAGGCTGCTTCAAAAAAGATTAATGGATTAACAATTGCTGTTAATACTGCTGATGAAACTAATTTGAAATTATCAGCATCTGTAATTGCAGGCGCTGAAAAAATGACTTTTACTTCTGGAGGCGCTGTAACAACTGGAGATTCTGCAACTTCAATTGAGGGAACTCTTGTTACAATGACAGGAGGAGTTGGTGCAATGACAAAATTAGTTATAGGTATTGCTGCAAAAAATTCAGATAATGATGCAATAATGCCTGGAGAAACTTTTGTAGATCCTGTATTTGGGACATTCAAAATTGATTTTTCAGGTGGATTGAATATTGCTGATACTTTTACTGATAATGCACAAAGAGAAAGCTTTGAAGTAAGAAATGTTGGTGATGACAAGATGTCAGTAAAATTCAAGAATCATAAAGGTAATGAGGCAACTGTTCAGTTTGCAAAAAATACAACACATACAATGCAACTTGCTTATGATGATGATATCAAGAATATAACTGTTCTTGAAAAAGAAAGTATACTTAAAAATGGTTATGTTGTGGTAGGAAATCAAGATGAGGGATACTTGTTAAGAGTTTCTACATTAACAAATTCTTCTGCTCATTCAAATGACAAAATTGTTTTAACAGATGTGTTTGATACTTCAAGCACATATACAGCAACAATAACGGCAGAGGGAGTAGGAACAATAACTATTGGAGGAAAAGTATATAATGTATATGGTAATATCACTAATGTTGACAGTGATAGTATTGTTTTAGATTATCCTGATAGTTCTGCTGCTGGTTCAATAATTGCATATCCTACAATACAAACTTCAAAGGGAGCAAAGATTGCTTTCTATGAACCATTGACAATAAATTTAGTGGATGTTGATGGACGTTTAGCTACAACAACTGCGGCTACGCAATTAAAAATTCCAGATGGGGATGGTTATACTGATTTTACACTTACTCATTTAACAGGAGCAGGTAATTGGACTATTGGAACTCAGACAATTAATACTACTGATCCAATAGAAGCTGGCAATGCAAATTTAACTGTTGGTAGGTTAATTTTTACAGCAGTTTCTACAGCAGTATCAAACCAAACTAAGCTTTATCTTAGAGACCCAACAACTCCACAGACTCTTATCAGAGACCCTGCATTAATCATTTTTGAAGAAAAAGATGATGCAACAAATTATGAAGCAATAGTTATTACTTTAGAGACAGGTGCAACAAGCACTGATGGTATTGGAGTGGATGATATTATAAGAACATGGGGCGGTGATAGTGTTTGGGATGCAACAGCTCTTGCAAGCAAGAGCACACATTCAAAAGAAGTTGATTTGTTTGGAACAATTGCATTAGTTGACACTGGAGATAGTGACCAAGCAACTGCAATAATAAGTTATCCTGACGAGCAACTTTATGCACAATTATATATTGGAACTGAAGCTTCTGCAATAACTCCTGGAACATCTGTATCAGGAGGAGGAGGACAGGTTCTTGTTGTAAAAGACACTCAAGTTGACTCTGTTAAAGACAAAAACTTGTTTGTTGTTGGAGGAAGTTGTATCAATGAAGTTGCTGCAAAAATATTAGGGGCAAGTACTCCTGTTTGCGGTGCTGACTTTACTAACATAGCTAAGATAAGTGCTGGAGGGTATATAATAAAAACTGTTGAATCTCCTTATAGCGCAACTAAAGTGGCAACACTTGTTGCTGGTTATAATGCTGATGATACTTCAGTTGCTGTTGCTAAAGCCTTAACAGGTGTTGCAACAGACAAAGATACTTCAATAACATATCCAGAACTTTCTACAGGCACAACTACAACAACTGAATAAAGCTAATCTTATTTTATTTTTTTCTTTTTTTTCTTTTTTTATTTAACCTATTATTTGGAGATTTATTAGAATTCTCTTATATTATTTATTGGAATTGAATATAATTTTAAGAGAGAACAGGTAGTTCATAAAGTGAGTTTGCATCTCAACTCTATTTCTTGCGCTCACCCATAACTTAATTAATTATTTACATTACCAATACTTTTCTTATTGGAATTGTGTATAATTTAAGATATGATGCATCTGTTAATTTATTATGGCTTCTGATTCATCAAGTTTTTTACATTACCAATATCTATTTTAGTATCATATATTCTTTATCAGTTATGACATCTGTTTATTTTAGAGTTTGATATTGCTTCATCTCAACTTACGCTTTAATCTACTCGTTAACATTTCTTAAGCTTCTATATTACCAATATCCATTTTGGTATCATATGTCTATTATCAGTTATAACATCTGTTTATTTTAGAGTTTGATATTGCTTCATCTCAACTTACTTTCTAATCTTCTCACAAACATATCTTATTCTTTATATTACTAATAATTATATTTTTGTTTTAAAATCTAAATTCGAAAGTATTTTAAAGTGAAAAAATCTGTTATTTTCATATAAATTTTTATAAGAACAAGATGAGAAAAATAATGACTAGAACAGAATTGGAAAGGAAAAGCAGGAGAAACCAGTGGATAGTTGGAGGAGTATTAATGTTAATAATGTTATTCAGCACTCTTGGTTATGCATTAAATTATGAAACAAAAACTACGACAGAAGTTGTTGATTATAAAGGTATAAAATTCATAAAAAGCGACAGTTACTGGAACTTTAACAGCCAGGGACAGAGCCTTATTACAAGATATAATCCAGAAGAAACAAAAAATATCAGTCTTATTGGAATAAATATAAACCTTAATGATTATAAAAACAAACCATTATATTTTGTTGGAAATTTTCAGGAAACAAATAATGAGTTAGGGAGAAATATAAATACATTTGTATTAAGAATGCAGGATGCATGTCTGGAAGGTGAAAACTGCACTTCTGATTTTCCTGTTAAAAGTTGCTCAGAGGATAATGTAATTGTTATAAAAGAGCCTTATGAAAAAATTAAAGAAAGTGTTTATAAAAATGAAAAATGCATTTTTATAACTGCAAATCTTGAAAATCAGACAAGATTTGCAGATGCTGTTTTGTTTAAAATTCTGGGTATCTAATTCTATTTTAATTTATAATATTAATTTTAAAAAAGTTATAGCATCTGTTCATTTCTTTGTTTCTCATTAACATATTAATCTCCTCACCCATAACATCTTAGTTTTTTGTATTACTGATAATCTATTACATTTAAGACATAGTTTTTCTTATTCATAATCTTTAAAAAGCAAGTTTTTCTTTAATTAATATGCCAAGAAAAAAGAAGATAATTGAAAAAAAAGAAAAAGGAGAAATTATTGAAGATGGTACAGAGAAAAATATAGAAATAAATAGAAGCAATGAAAAAGTTCAGGAGGAACAAAAAATACAGGAAGAATCTTCATTAAAAGAAAATGATAAGAAAAAACAAAATAGCCAGATAAAGATTGCTGTTATTTTAATGATTTCAATAATTGCTGTTATAATTATAGCTCCTTTTATTTATGGTCATTTTTTTACTAAATTCTACTATATTAATCTTGAATTTCAAAAAACAAAATTAGGAGATTTAAAGTTTTATTCTACAAGAATTCCCATTGCTGACCAGTCTCCTGCTGAAGGACAGTTACTTGACAGAGATAAAAAAACAGCTGAATATTTTATTAATTTAAGGGCTGATCCAAGAAAATTAGACAATGTTAAGGTAAATCTTAGCTATAATAATACAGAGCAATTAGATTTTATGAGAGCAAATGAGGTTTACATATCTTTTGATCCTAAAATGAAAAAATGCGATGATAATTCTGTTGCTTTGATAGATCTTTCTGGCTTTCTCAAGGAATTTGCAGGACTTAAAATAAAATCTGCTGTTTCAGATAAAAATGCTTCAGCAGAACTAAAAATCCCATATGTAACCTGCAATAAAAGCCAGTATATTACTGTGATAAATATAAGAAGTGGAAATGAAACAAAAATACAAAAAACAGGCGGAAATTGCTATGAATTAACATATGCAGATTGCGAGATAATACAGGTTACTGAAAAATTTAATCTTATTCTTATTGAGCAGTATATGAAATATTTTGAAGAAAAAAAGAGCTGGTGGAATTTTGGATAGATAAAAAATATAAAATTAAAAATCAGTAATACATATCATTTAAGAGATGTTGGTGAGAAGATTAGGTTATGGAAGATTAAAATAAATCTCTTAATCAACTAATTAAACAACTTCTAAGAATTAGACATTACCAAATTATTTAGCTGATTTTCAGATAGATATTTAAAGATTATTCCTTTAAATTAGATTATGAAAAAAAGAGCGAAAAGAAAAGAAAATAAGCCTGAAAATGTTAAGTCCTCTGATAACATACCTGCTGTTTTAATAAGATATTTAATATTATTGGGATTAATGTTTTCTCTGCCTTTAATTTACAGGATTTTTGCTCCTTTGACAATGTATCCTGTTGTCTGGTTGCTTAAGATTTTCTATAATGTTTCTCTTTCAGGAAGTTTTATATTAATCAATCTTATTCCAAAAATTGAACTAATTCCCGCATGCATAGCTGGTTCTGCTTATCTATTGCTTTTAATTTTAAACCTGACTGTTCCTATGAAGATTAAGAAAAGGATTTATTCAATAATTCTCTCTTTTTTGCTTCTGCTTATATTAAATATATTGAGAATCTTCTTTTTAGCAATACTTTATCATAATAATTTTGCTTATTTTGACATTACACATAAATTCTTCTGGTATTTCCTAAGCACTATATTTGTTGTAGGAATCTGGTTGTTTATTGCAAAGATATTTGCAATAAAAGAGATACCTGTTTATAGTGATATAAAGGGATTGATGAAAGATCTGAAAAAGAAATGATTTTATTAGAATTATTATATTTCTCCTTCCTGCCACTCTTTTCTTATTGGAATTGCCTATCTCTTATCAGTTATGGCTTATGTTGATTAAGCGAGATTGTAGTTTTTGTTGCTCTCTTACTTTCCTCACAACCATCTTAATCTTCCCATAAACATTTCTCATATTGTAGATTACTGAAATATTTTATTAGAATCATAAAAATTTTAACAGAGGTTTAATTAGTTGATTAAATTTTGACATCTGATAATTTGTTTTACTTTTGAATTCATATCTTCCTGCTTCTCATCTCAATAACTTAATCTCCTTATAAATAACTTATCAGTTTTTAACATTACCAATATTTATTGGAATTGCATATTATTTAAAATATGGAGCATCTGTTGATTTGTTATGGCTTATGTTTCATGTCTCTTGCTTCTCATCTGCACAACTTCTTAGTTTTTATATTACTAATACATTATCAAAAGATAGATAATAAATATTACTAAAAAAATATATAAGAAATTCTTATTGATATCCTTCTCTTGGAGAAGAAACCATTCTTCTTATAACAGCGATTATAGCTATGATTAATATTAAATTAACCAATACTATCAAGTATATGAACCAGTTGTTCTTAAAGTGATTAACAACTGACTGATAGTCTGTTGATTGTGCTTTTACAACTGAAAGAGATACTTTTTGTTCAACTGCTTTGTCTCCTGCTGTTCCATAAGCAGCCCTTATTATAAATTCTTTGTCTCCTTGTGCTGCTGAATCTACATTAAGAACTATGCTTGCATCTTTTGATTGTCCTGGAGAAAGTGTTATAGTCTGGGGGTCTATTGAAACTAGGCTTGACCATGCACTATTTCCATATATTGATAAAGTATAAGTAGTGTCTGTAGTTCCTGTATTTTTCAGTGTTGCCTGGATTATTACTTGTTTTCCTGCTGATGCTTCTGGTGTTTGGGGGTCAAGCTGAGCTGATATTTTTAATTGAGAGGCAGGTGTTGTTGGAGTTGCTGCTTGGCAATTTCCTAATACTTTAATTGTTTTTGTGAATTTCTTGCTTGATATTTCGCTGTAACTTCCTGAACCACTGTCATCATAATCATAATATGTTTTAAATTCTAAATCATAAGATTTTTCAGCAGCTTTAGCAGGTATGTTAAAACTAAAGTCCACTGTGTATGAATCTCCCTGGTCAAGGTCTTCTTGTATTACCTGATTTAAGTCAATTCCTAATTCTTTATTATATAGTGTAACTTTAAACTGATCTAGATAATCAACATCACCTATATTTACAACCTCTGCAGAAGCCTGAACAGTATCACTGCATTGAGCTGTTTCTTCTGGTGACAATACTATCTTGTCAACAACAACATGTTTATCAATATCTTCTTCTCTTGTTCCAGAGACTGCTTGAAAATATCTTCCATCTAAATCAGAAGAAAAAGAACTGCATATCTGGTCTTCTTTTCCACTTGAATAAGTTTTTATTACAAGATTATAATTTCCTTCTTTAAAGTCTGTTGGAACATTAAATTTGAATTCAACTGTTTTCTCCTTGCTATCTGCAAGACTGCTTAAGCTTATTTTTTTATTATCTAAATTATCCATATTTCCAATAACATTTTTTCCAGTTGAATCAAGTAATCCTAATTCAACATAAACACTGCTTACTCTATTATTTCCTGTATTTTCAACTTTTACTTTAACACTTATTGGATCTAAAGGCGTCCATTCAGTGTCATCTCCATCATCATTTCTTATATCCACACTAGATATTGTTAATGTTTGGTCAGCTGTTCCGACTTCTCCTGATTTACAAAATGTGCTTAAAAATTTTACAGGTATAGTTAAAGGATGAGTGATAGAAGAATTAGTAACAGATGTTGCTGTTGCAATTATATTTTTTGTATATTCTCCTACTTTAAAATTAGTCGCATCTCCTGAATAAGCAAAACTTATCAATCCTGTGTTTTGATTTGTTAAAACATTATTATAAACCAAAGATGAAGGTGTTGTAAGTGTAAGAATATGTGTGTTTCCATCATCAAATATAATAGGAAGCCCTGTAAGCTGTATATTTACTGCATCTGTTCCTGAATTAGTTATTGTAAAATTAGTCTGTGTAAGTGATTTTGTTAAACTAGCAGGAGTTGTTGAAGCGATTAGGACTGCTGCATTGACAACTGCAAGTGTTAAAATTGTCGTTAATAAAAATAAAGATATTATTTTTGATTTCATTTTTGTTATAATTTTTGAGTTATAACACCTTTATAAACTTTTCTGTCTTGAAAAATATATGTCAGAAAAATAGAAAAAATAAGAAATTAGTGTCTAAATTCAGTAATAAAAAAGTTTATAAGAGGGTTTTACTTAGAATAAACAATAGCATAGGGCTATGAATAGAATAAACATAAAAAGGAGGTTCAAATGAAGCTTAGAGATAAAATAGGTGCATGGATTTTTTTACTAGGGGTAGTGCTTGCTGTAATCTCAGGAATATTTACTGTTTCTAACAGCATTGTGTTTGCGCTTTTAGTATTAGTTGGAATTTTAGTTGGTTTTTTGAATGTGACTGGAAAAGAATCTTCTAAATTTCTATTGGCAGGAGCTGTATTAGTTATTGTTTCTTATATGGGACAGAGTGCTATTTCTGCTTTCAGCACTATTACTATAGGGCCATTAACTATAGGGACAATGATTACTGGAATATTAAATGCATTGTTAATACTATCTGTTCCAGCTGTAATAATTGTTGCACTAAAATCAATAGTTAATATTGCTAAGAACTAAACCTTTTGTTTTTTTATTTTTTTTGTATTTTGTGTAGATTGCCTATTATATAATAGAAGTAATAGGATGAATTAAGAGATGTGGGTGAGAAGCAAGAGTTATTTTATAAGATGCATAATCACTTACAGAAAATAATAATTTTCTGTCTGTTAAATTCTTACGAATTAAACATAATCAACTAATTAACCATCTCCTAAAGTTTTACATATTATCCAGAAAGTATCAGTAATGTATAAACCTGATAAGTTATGAAGATGAGATGATTAAGATGTTTATGAGAAAGAAAATAAGTAGATGAATACAATTCATCAAGGTGACAAATCAACAGATGAAACATATCTTAAGTTATAGATAATACTATAGTGAATAACATTAATTTTCGTAACTTTTGATGTTATTCCCTAAATAGTAAATCACTAACACTTATACGATTATTAAAGTGATTTCCTATAATAAAGATTAATATTATATTTCAGAAATTTCTGCGTAATTAATAATATCCGGGTTATCATATGATAATCCTAAACATGCTGTATTTACCCAGGAATCTATATTAAAGTTCTCAAACTGGGTTGTGTCTATATTATTAGAAAGGAAAATAAATGCATTTTTCCCTTTTTTGCTTAGTTTTTGCCTTAATTTAATAGCAAGTTCAATATTTTCCTGTCCTGGCTTTGTTGAAATCAGTATTCCTATATTGTTTGCCTTAAGGAATTTTAATAACGCAGCTCTTCTTTTTGCTTTTAGTTTTTCTATTTCTTCTTTAGGTATTTGTTTTATTGAGTTGTTAGCTATTATATATAGGCTAGAAACCTGGTGAAGAAGATTAAGATAGTGAAAGTCTCCGCCCCCAATAAAAAGCACAGGAAATTGGGTATTAATCTTTGAACATCCAAGAACCTGCTGAAAACCTGTTATTTTTATTTTGTTTTCTTTATTGCTTGTTAATTGTTTTTTTATTTTTAGTGCAATGTCCTTATATTGCACAGAATAAGCAATAAAGAGCATTTTAGGAAGCTTTTTTATTCCATTATCTGAAATATTAATATCCAAATTCTTTAGTTTTGATTCTATGTAGAGGATTTTCATAAAAAGAATAGAAAATGGAGATTTAAAGAAGTTTTGATTAAATAATTCATATTGTTTATATTAGTAATATGCAATTTTATCAGTTATGGCATCTGTTAATTTCACTTAATCTCCTCGTTAACATTTCTTAAGTTAGTTACATTACCAATAAATATATCTTTCATACTATAAATTATCCAATTTTATTTCCAGAATCACTCATTCATTCTGTTTCTGTCTCTGTCCCTATCTCTGTCTCTGTCCCTATCTCTGTCTCTATCCCTGCCATCCCTATCCTGCGGAGGCGCTGGTCTTTCAGAAGACTTGTGGATTTCTGCAAAAGAAGGTGTTACAATAATTATGTTTTCGCCAAAACCAGCTATGCTTCCTTCTAAAGCATCTGTTGTCTTTTTTATTTTGGAAATTGCTCTTTTTAATTCAATAACATCCTTTGCCCTTAATGGTTTTATGTCAATTATTGCAATTGTATAACCTTCTCTTAAAGAATTAAGAATAGGTGTAATGTCTTCAAAGCTTTTTAGAACAAAAGGACGCACTAAAATCTTGGATTTTTTGACTTCTCTGCCTAAGTCAATCTCAATATATTCTGGCTCGTCACCGCCTCCTCCGAACACTCTTTTTAATTTATCAAACACCATGATTTAAAATTAAATTATATAGTTTATAAACATTTCTATGATGTGAAATAGATTACTCTTTGAAACAATAAAAATTAGATAATATGCCTGGGGAATGTTAATAATTCAAAGCGAATCATCTGTTTATTAAGGAGTTTTGCAATTGCTCTCATCCGTAACTTAATCTGCTCATCAATATTTCTTAATTCATTACATTATTGATATATTCATCCAGTATAAGAATACTAAATTTATTTTATTTTTTTCATGACTTCTTCTTTTAATTTTTCTGACTGCTCTGTCAGATGAGATTCCTGCTTTTCAAATGATTTTAATCTCAAAGAAAGAACATCAATTTTCTGCTTCAAATCTTTTTCTGTTTTTTCTTTTTGTGTTTTTATTATTATGTTTCCTATTAATTTGAAAATATCTTCTTTTGATTTTGAAATTTCAGAAAGAGCATTTTCTGATTCATTCAATTCTGCCTGGAAAACCTGTTTTTGAAGAAGCAATCCATGAAGATTCTGCTCATAAGCCTGAAGCTCTTGAATTTTTTCCTGCGTTTCTTTGTCAATGTTCATTTTATTAAAAATCACCTCAATAATTTTTGGTAATATCACAACTTACAAATCTTATTCTCACTTGATTGAGCTGTAACCTGAATGAATTTTATTCATTTACTTACTTTACATTGATATATTACAAATATGTTTTTTATTAAGCATTAAATAGATAATCAGACAGCTTTAATCTTTACAACTGTGCTTCTTGGTTTATAAAATATTTTAGAGCCGCAATGAGGACAAAGAAATCTTTTTTGAAGAAGATTGTTTGTGATTTTTTTTCCGCATTTGAAACATTTGTATGTTGCCATTTTATTTGTTGTTTTTTATATTATTTAAATTTTTCCTAAAATTTAAATCCCTCTAAAATTAATATCTCAAAATTTTAGAGTTATTTAAGTTTTGCTGTTACTTCTTCTTTTTTTGGAAGATAATAAGCATGCGCTGCAAACTTTTTATTGCATTTTCTGCAATGCCAGATTCCTTTTGAAGTTCTTTTTGCAATTCCATTGCAAAATATGCAATTTTGTTTTTTTCTCTGAATATTTTCAACTTCTGTTATCTTAAGCCTGACGCTTCTTCCATATCTTGCCTTGAATCTTCCTGCTGCTTTTACTTTTTTTGTTCTCATGTTGAATTTTTTCTTATTTGATTTTATTTAATTTATATTAATAAATAAGATATTATTTGATGGAAATGAGGGTTTTTAAAATGTGTGGTTTTTATTTAGATGTTTATAAATTTCTTTTAGTATGTCAAGATCATGCTCAACACCTTTTAAATTAAAGCAATCATTTAATCTCTTGACTACTGGATTACCTTCTCCATTTTTTAATTTATTCAAATCTGGCATTGGTGCAATATAAATGAATCTTTCAACCTCAAGATTGATTGTTTTAAAAATCATTTTGTCTTTTTTGAAAAATTCATATTCTTTAATAGTTATTCCTAGTTCTTCTTTAATCTCTCTTTTTAAAGCCTCATCGGGAGTTTCATTTTCTTCAATTCCTCCTCCAAAAAATCCATATTCTTCTCCATGTTTACTAATTTCTCTCCTATCCTGCAATAAAATATTTCCTTTTTCATCATAAAAAATAATTATAGAAACTTTTCTTTTTTCCATTTTAAATAATGGGGTCGCTGAGATTTGAACTCAGATCGCAAAGTCCCAAACCTTGAATGTTAACCAGATTGCACCACGACCCCCTGAAAATATTAAAATTAAGCTATTTATAAAGATGTTGATTTATAGAAGAATATTAAAAGAGAATTAATCAAAATTATTTCTTTTTCTCAGCAGGCTTTGTTGCAGCCGGTTTTGATGCTGCTCCTGCTGAACCTGCTCCGGGTTTAGCACCTTCTGTTTTTGGTGCTGCAGATGTTGCTGTTGTTGCTGCTCCTGCCGCAGGCACTGCTGCAGCTGTTGCTTTTGCTGCTTCTGCTTCTTCAGCAGCTTTCTTAGCTAGATCTGCTTTCAAGTCCTGAGCAACTTTTATCTTTTTATAAAAATCATCAAGTTTTTTTCTTTTTTCAATCGGAGTCTCTGATAGTTTTTGATTTATTTCTTTATCAAATTTTCCCTCTGCAACTTCAATAATTAATTCATTTGGATTTTTGTCTTCAACAAAAATTCCCATTGCTGCACAAGTTCCTAAAATTGATTTAACTGCTGATTTGAAATCTTTTTCAAGCATATTTGCCTGCTTTACCTTAGCAACCTTGATTATGTCTTCAATAGATGCGTTTCCCATTTTTATTTCATTGATTTTTGCAGAACCTTTTTCTATTTTTAATTCTTTTTTAATTAATTCTGATGCAGGAGGTGAAAATACTTTTACATAAAACTCTTTTGTTTTTTTATCAACATCAATTTCAACAGGAACTTTCATTCCATGAAATTCTTTTGTTGAGTTATTTACTTCAGAAATAACCTTACCTATATTGATGCCTATTGGGCCAAGCTGTTGGGCTATTGCAGGGCCTGGCTTCATGTCTCCGCCTTCAATTAGCAACTTAATAATCATCAGGTATTAATCCTCCGCTTGGTTCATCATAACTTTTATTTATTTTCAGTTCTTCATCTGATTCATCCTTTTTAATGTTTTCTCCTTTATCTGATTCTTCAGTTTCTCCTTCTTCTTTTTCTCTCCTTATTACTTTGATATTATCAAGTTTTACTGTAACTGGAATTGGAACAATTGCTGCAAGAAGAGTAACAACTGCTTCTCCTTTTGACTTGTCAATACGAATGACTTTTGCTTTTTCCTTTTTGAATGGCTCCCCAATTATCTCGACAATGTCTCCTTTTTCAATATTAATCTCTTCAAGAACAGGCTCTATCATATTTTTTATTTCAGAATAATCAACGGTTTTTCCGATTATTCCTTTTACATAAGGAAGATTATATGCTGCTTCTTCTGCTGATTCCCTGTCTTCTGCTTCCAGGAAAATATAACCTCTCAAGCCATGAGGGCGTGCAAGAGCATAAACATTAAGATTATGTTTGTGAACTTTTACAGATATCATTTCCAATGCTCTGTCTTCCTTGTTTGTTGTTACTTTAATTATAAAAATCATTTTTTATTTATCTGTGTTATATTGGTAATGTAATATTAATAAGTTTTGGCTTCTGTTGATTTGCGTTAAATCATGTTGATTCGCTTAATCTCAGTAGCTTATCTTATCTGTTTATACAATACTAATATTTATTTATGCTTTGTTTATATTTATTTATTTATCGCCCAGCTAACTAATAATATCATTAGAAGCCTAATATTATTTAAAATTATGGGTTTATAAATATTTGTTTTACGGATAATTGCTCAGATGATATGAGAATTCTTAAACGAAAATTAGATTAAAGCTGATGC
>ERZ1292629.895-Hain-H43-01um-R1-895-length-32076-cov-9_pt1 | contig 32076 bp, 25 predicted proteins | sample MGYA00564399_ERZ1292629 | MGnify/ENA primary metagenome ERZ1292629 (study PRJEB36523, sample SAMEA6512636) | groundwater metagenome | collected 2019-01-08 | study: AquaDiva: Metagenomics assemblies of 32 groundwater samples
TTACTTTAACGGCCAGCGCTTCTGACAGCGATGGAACAATTCAGAGAGTGGAGTTTTACAACGGCACAACCTTATTGAACACTGATACGACTTCTCCTTACAGCTGGACTTGGACCAATGTTTCTGCCGGCACTTACTCTCTAACCGCCAGAGCCTATGACAACCTGAACGCGGTTACGACTTCAAATCCAGTGTCAGTGAGCGTAACAACGGCTGTCACTAATCCCTCCGTCTCCGACGGCACAAGTCTTCCTATTCAAGCCGGAGTTCCGCTTGTCTTCAATCTCACTTCGGCTGGCACCTACAAATTAGTGGGGACAGTAACCGCTCCCCATGACGGAGCGGACTCTTTTTATGTGGACATAGATACCAATCCTGCCAGAGATGAAGCTAAAGTTTGGGACACTGGCTCTCCGATTACCTCCAAAGCTATTGATGTCACGTGGAGAGGAGCAGAAAAAAGCGCCACTTGCTTTGAGCCATTCTGCGCAGGATTTAATCCTAAAACTTTTACGCTTGCCGCTGGAATCCATACTCTCTATGTCAACGCCAGAGAGCAAGGAACGGGTATTCAATCAATCCAGTTTGTAAAGAACCCCGATTTTGCTAACACTTCTCCCGTTCTTTCAGCTATCGGCAACCAAACCATAGCCGAGGGTTCTCTGCTGTCATTCTCTATTTCAGCCATTGATGCCAACAACGACACTCTTACCTATTCAGCCACAGGGCTACCTGCTGGCGCCACATTCAATTCATCAACTAGGAGCTTTAGTTTCACTCCCACCCACGCTCAATCTGGAAGCTATGCAGCCATTTTCTCTGTCGATGACGGTAGTGGAGGCGTCGATTCTGAAATAGTTGTCTTCACGGTTACCAATGTCAACCGTCCTCCTACTGCTAACGCTGGAATTAATCAAACCATCATTTTACCAGCTACCGCTTCTCTATCAGCCAGCGCTTCCTCAGATCCTGACGGCACAGCTCTTACCTACTTATGGTCTAAAATCTCAGGTTCGGGCACGGTAACATTTTCAAATAACCTGTCTGTTTCAACCAATGCCGCCTTTGGCAGCCAGGGCATATATATTATCCAAGTATTAGTATCAGATGGTTCTCTTTCGTCCACTGATCGGATAACCATTGCCGTAAACGAAACTTTGCCAATTGATGCCGACAGCGATGGAGTTTTTGATTCAAGCGATCTCTGTCTTAACACGCCTCATCTATTATCTTCCCAAGTTAACACTAGGGGTTGTCCAAAGCCTAGGGTCACCAAGTTCACGGTTTCTCAAGATTTGGAAACCGCTGACATTACGGCTCTTACGTCCATAGATCTATTTAATGCCTATGGTAAAGTTTCCTTCTTAAATACAAACTCTCCGTATTCTTTGGTACGAGACGTTGGAACACATAAAGATCAATTAGATATTGATTCAAGCCTTGCCATAACCGATGGAGCGATTTCCCTTGATTCGGTAAATCTTCCAGAACTCAACAAAGAAGCCACCATTACACTTTATAACATTACCGTTTCAAATCCCGCCATTCTCAAGGATGGCACGAGTTGTTCGGTTTGCTCAATTATCTCGTACCAAGATAACACTCTAGTCTTTACTGTACCTGGATTCTCCACATATACGGTTGTGGAAGGCACTCCTCCAGCTGTTCCACCACCTCCGCCACCGCCACCGTCACCGTCACCGTTACCAGGAGGAGGCGGAGGTTCTACTGGGGGATACTACTCTCCCGCGCCTATATACACACCTACGCCCACGCCTCCCACAATAGAAATAGAGCAATTGCGGGCGACATTGGATTTTCTCATTGCAAAACTTAACGCACTTATCATTCAAGCGAAAGCTCAGGGAATTAAGTTGCCGCCTGGAATTGAGAATTTATTATCGAAAACATCCTATCGCTTCACTCGAGATCTTTCCCTCGGCTCAACGGGCGATGATGTCAAAGCTTTGCAAGTCTTTCTCAATAGTAATGGTTTTACCATAGCAACCAAGGGCGCCGGTTCTCAAAACAGTGAAACCACTTATTTTGGACCAGCCACCAAGGCTGCTCTTATTCGATTCCAAGAAGCCCATCTAGGGGAAATTTTGTCACCAATTGGTTTAATAAAAGGCACTGGTGTGTTTGGGGCCCGCACCAGAGCAATTGTTAATAATAACAATAATTAAACTGGTTTGTTTGGGGAACGGGGTACGAATGTTTGACAAGAATAGTGGAATGAGTATGATGATCCTAGCTCATTCCATCTTCACGAAAGGGGCCTATTGAGGCCATGATGGTGGGGCAACAGAGCCTTGAGCAAGCCACCCACAGGGTTGAGCAGGTGGTTATTTTGTCGCGAATGCGCATGAGACCACCTGCTCTTTTTTTAAATGCGGTGTTCGAGCGCGCCGCTTAGCGTTTCATCGTCAGCAAATTCTATTTCGCCTCCTGTTGGCAGTCCTCGGCCAAGCCGGCTTATCTTTTTCGCGAGCGGTTGAAATTCTTTAGAAAGAAGCGAAGCGTGGAAATCTCCGAGCGATGTCGGGTTAAAACCAAAAATTATTTCTTCGGCTGATCCTCCAAGCTCCTTTTTGATACCGTTCTTTAAATTTTGTATCCGCAGTTTTTGTAAGTCTTCAAACACGCCAGTTTTCGGAATTGGCCCAATTATAAAATATCGCCCGATAAATTTTCCTGTATTTTCGACCGAGATGAGATCCGTTTCTTTTTCGACTATCATGATCACGTCGCGCCGGCGGCTTGGGTTGCTGCAAATGTCGCATAGTTCTCCCAAATTCTGGTGAACAAAAAAACACCGGCTGCAAATTTTTATGTTTTTTATATCCGAGACGGCATCCGCCAATCCGCGTATTTCATTTACTCCCCGGCTTACCAAATAAAATGCGAGACGCGTCGCTTGTCGCGGTCCTATGGAAGGCAGCCTTGTCAATTCTTCCGCAAGTTTTTTGATTGCTTCGGGTAGGCGCATCATAAGATTAAACTACTGAGGTTCGGCTTCCACGCCGTATCGTTTTTCAAGGCTTACAAAAGAAACTCGCTCGGGATCAAACCGCAATTTTACGGACCCTAACGGACCATTTCGGTGCTTCGCGATATTTATTTGGGCGATGTTTTGTTCTTCCGGAGGGGTTTCCAAAAAATCTCGATCTTTTCGATAGATAAACATCACAACATCGCTGTCTTGTTCAATCGAACCAGACTCCCGCAGATCGGAAAGACGGGGTATTTTATTGTCGCGCTGGTCGACTGCGCGGGAAAGTTGTGATAGAGCAAGCACGGGCACTTTGAGCTCGCGGGCAAGCGCCTTGAGCCCCCTTGATATTTCTGTAACCTGCTGAACCATATTGTCCGAATTCGTGCGCGGACGGACAAGCTGCAAGTAATCAACGACAAGCAACCCAAGGCCATGCTCAATTTGAAGCCGCCGCGCCATCGAACGCATTTGCATTATATTTAGCGTCGGCGAATCATCTATGAAAATTGGCACGCCGGAGAGCCGGTCAAGCGCAGACTGGATCATCTGAAACTCAACATCGTCGCTGATTCGCCCAGTCAGGATTTTCCATAGAGGAACGCGGGATTCCGCGGCAACGATGCGATCAATTACTTGTTCCCTAGACATTTCGAGGGAAAAAACCCCAACAGTCACTTTGCCCTCCATTGCCGCGTGCCGAGCAATATCCAGCGCCAAAGAAGTTTTTCCAAGCGACGGGCGCGCGCCTAAAATAACAAGATCTGATTTCTGAAGTCCGGATAGAATATTATCTAGTTCAGGAAAACCGGTCGGCACGCCGCGTATGCGGCCACCGCCCTGGTGCAGTTTTTCAATCCTTTCATACGCATTTTTCAATTCTTCTTTCACGTGCATGAAATTTTGCGGTAGAGATTTCTGCGATATCGAAAGTATTTTTTGCTCTACTATGTCGAGCAAATCCTCGATTTCCAAACCAGTTTCAAACGCGCTTTCCGCGATTTCCGCAGATGCCCGTATGAGGTCCCGCAAAATCTTTTTTTCTTTAACTATGTCTGTGTAATGAGAGATGTGGGATGCGGTTGTCACCTGATTCGTAATTTCCGCAAGATAGCTGGATCCTCCGACATCTTTTAGCAATTCTTTTTCTTTTAGATAGTTTGTTAGCGTCAGTATGTCTATCGGATGGCGTTTCTCGTAAAGTTCCAATATAGCTTCATAAAGTTTTTCATGTTGAGGGGAATAAAAATCTCTCGGTGACAAAATGTCCGCGACCTTAAAAATCGCATTCTTGTCTATAAGCAGGCTTCCAATCACCGCTTGTTCCGCCTCCAGATTTTGTGGCGGAATTCTTAGTTGAGATTTTTTGGCCATATTTTGGGTCCGTCGGGTGTATCCTTCAACTCATATCCTAATTCATTAATTTCTTTTCTCAAACGGTCGGACTGAACAAACTGTTTATTAGTTCTGTATTTCTCGCGTTCATTGACCAGTTTCCATATTTTTATAGATATGTTTTTTTCTTCAAGCGGCTTCAGTTCAGCCTTCAATTTCAAAAGATCATCCTTGATGCCAAAAATTTCGAGCATTGTATCAACCCGATCATCTGGATAAGGGATCGCTTCCCAAAGATGTGCTAACGCGCCTGCAGTATTAAAATTTTCGTTTAAGTCATTTATAAAATTATCCAATATCAACCCCGAAAACTTCCAAGGGGGATTTTCATATTTTTTATATTTTTCTGCTAAATAGTATAAATTTCGCTTGGCAGACAATAAAGCCGTCTTAGTAAAATTCATTTTGACGCCGTAATTTGTTTGAAGAGTCAAGTGTCTAAAAGCTAATCCAGCTGATATCATATTTTCTTTATCTTTATATTTGCCCTTAGATCTAAAAAGGTCGCTCTCTAAATCTTTAAGTGTAAAAAAGTTCTTTTCCGACTTCGCCATTTTTTTACCACCAACCAAAAGATGGTCGTTGTGAAGCCAATACCTGACAAATTTATCTTTACCTAGAAGAGCTTGCGACTGTGCAATCTCATTCGTATGATGGGGAAATATCAAATCCACTCCGCCCGTGTGTATGTCCGTTGTCTTGCCATTAAATCCCTCACGGTTAATAACCGAACACTCGACATGCCAGCCCGGTCGGCCATCGCCTAATTCAGGATCAGACCAAAATATTTTTCCGTCTGACTGGTCACGCCCTTTCCACAAAGCAAAATCACTTACGCTTTCTTTGTCATACTCATCAACCTTAACGCGCGTCCCAGTTTTTTTGCCATTCAAAAAGCTTTCACCGACCAAGCAGCCATAATCACCGAATTTCTCTTGATACTTTTCAATGTTAAAATAGACACCATCTTCCGTCTTGTAGGCATAACCAAGTTTCTTCAACTCTTTTATAAACGTTTTAATCTCTTCAATCTTATCCGAAACCCGAATTAGGGTTATATCCGGCTCATCGGTCGGAATGTTCAACTTTTTTAAATCATCTAAAAACGACTTGATATATCGATCTGTATATTCCTTCAAATTCTCCGGTGTCGCTTGTGAGCCAAATTCATCGACGGTTCGCTTGATCGTTTTATCATCAATATCGGTTATATTCATAATCCAGCGGACAGCATAACCGTTATGTTTCAAAACTCGCCTTAAAACGTCGGCGAAAATATAACTCCGCAAGTTCCCGATATGCGCGTGATCATACACCGTCGGTCCGCAGGTATACAAACGAATAACGCCATCCTTTGATGGATTAAATTCTTCTTTTTTCCGCGTCAGCGTGTTGTATAACTTTAATGCCATCAATTCTTAACGTATAATTTCCAATCCTTAGCCGCAAGTCGTAAGTCTTTTGTTGCTAGTATTTTATTAAAACCATCCTTTTTTCTTGAAATATCTTATGAGTGTCGCCATCGTCACCGCCATAGCGCCAACAACTATCCAAAATCCGCCTTCGACGTTTGAAAGGGGAATGCCAGGCGTATCCATGGCAAAAAGAGCAGATATAAGCATAAACGGGAACGTAAGAAAGGAAAGAATAGTAAACGTTTTCATGACATCGTTGATCTTTAAATTCATGATCTGGTTATTCGTGTCTTCGAAATCGGAAATCGCCTGACGATAGTCGTCGAGTTGATGCACAATTTTTAATTGATCTCCGACGAGATCCCGCATGTATGGAATGTCTGCGCTTGTGCCGGCAAAAGGGAGCACTTTTTCGGCAAGCGATTCAAGGATCGGTCTTTGATGTCGGACAATAATTCTATATTCGGAAATATCTCTTTTCAGGCGAGATATGCGCCTTAATACCTCTTTTTCCTTATTTTTAAAAAGTTCTTTTCCGATTGCTTCAACTTTTTCCCGAATGTGGCGCAATTGCCGCTCCTGGAATTGAAGTAGTGCCTGGATAATGTAATACAAAAGCTTCAGCGGATTCTCATCTTTCTCGATTGAAAAATCGCGCAGCGCTTCTATGTCTTCGTAATGAACGGTGATAACGTGGTTCTTGGTAACCAAAAAATCAATTTCAGCGCGTCTCGATGTTTCTTCTTTTTGATCATAATCCGGAAAGTAATAAATGAAATAAATATAGTCCTTGTATACCTCTGTCCTCGGCCGAGCCGAAGGGCCGCGAAGTTCATCAATAATCACCTGATGTATGTTAAACTCGCGCTTTAGCCATTCGAGATGCTTTTCTTGCGGGTTTGTAATGTCAACCCAATACGCGGCCTTTTTCAGACTTATTGTTGTTTGCATAGGATAAGTTAAGTATAGCAGATATGAGAAGGCGATTGATGCGGCGTTTCTGAAACAAGATGTTTTAGAGGTGATATAAAAAAAACAAAGCCCTGTCGGTTCCCGACTGGGCTTTGTTGATTGCTTTATCTCTTGCCGTTGTGCGTTCATGCAATTGCGAGTATCGGAGCGAAATGTTCAGGCAAATTCAAGACGCTTACGGTGTCTGCCGACAGTACAGAACATCGGTGAACGAGATTCCGAAGTTCCCGCACGTTTCCGGGCCATTTGTATAGGCCGAGCACTTTAAGAATGTCTGGCGGAAAGTCGGGCTGCTCTTTCAGTTCGCGCCTGAAGTGTTCCACCAAGACTTGAATGTCTTCTGGACGATCCCGAAGTGGCGGTACCATAATCTCGAGTACGTTCAGGCGGTAGAAAAGATCAGACCGGAATTTTCTTTGTGCAACCAATTCATCCAATTTTTGGTTCGTGGCGACTATCACCCGTATGTCCACTGAATAGTACTTCAAGCCGCCCACTCTCCGTATTTGTCTCTCTTCAAGCACGTGGAGGAGTCTTGATTGCATACCGTGTGGTAGTTCGGATATTTCGTCGAGAAACAGCGTGCCGCCATCCGCGAACTCGCAGAGCCCCTTTTTGAGCATTGTCGCTCCAGTGAATGCGCCTCGTTCGTGGCCAAAGAGCTCGCTTTCGATGAGATGCTCGCTCAAGCTTGTACAGTCAACAATCACGAATTCCTTCCGGCGCCGCAGACTTCGTTCGTGGATCTCGCGGGCGAGAAGGCCCTTTCCCGTCCCCGTTTCTCCCGTGATGAGAACGGTTTCATCCGTCGGCGCGACGCGCTCGATGAGTTTCGCGATACGTTGCATCTTCGGGCTATGCACTATGAGTTTCGGAGTATCCGCTTCGGTGCATTGAGGAAGCATGATAATACTTTCTTCACCATCGCCAGGAATTACAACTTCCATTCCGTCTAGTTTTTGAGGATTTTTTTCTTTCTCCGGTTTCACTCGTCGCGGCGGATGCAGTTCGATGAATTCCTCAACTGATAGTTCTCGTGCGCGCTTGTGTCGCCTCATTCTATTCGTGTCGTAAAACATCCGGCTACAAGGGGAGCACAACCCAATTTTCTTAACATGTATCGGTCTATTTCCGCATCGCTTGCACAAATTTTCTTCGCATTTAGCAGTTTGTTCAGAAATTGGTTCCATAGTTTTCCCCTTCTGTTCTGTATTTGTTTTTCATAAGGACTAACGTAATTAAACCGTTGCCGTCGTAAAAAAGCAAAGTTATGCCACCATAAGTGCGGTTGTAAACGTTACATCGTATCGCGAGATACAACGTTTAGGTCCTGCTATTTTTTCACAATTCGTACGTTCTCTTTAGTCGATCCTTTTCGACTTTCTTATCTAGCGCGAGCTGAATTAAGCGACCAAGCAATTCCGTATAGGAAATACCCGACGCCTCCCAAAGTTTCGGATACATGCTGATTTTCGTGAATCCCGGAAGAGTATTTATTTCGTTTACAAAAAATATGCCAGCTTGCCCCGAACTTGTTTGCGATGAGCTTTTTGAATTTGTCGAACGGGTCGGCTTTAAAAAGAAATCCACGCGGCCCATTCCAGAACAGTCAAGAGTTTTGAATACTTGTATTGCGAGTTTTTGCACTTCCTTGATTTGTTCCGGCGAAAGTTTTGCCGGAATATCCAGCTTTGCTCCGCGCTCGTCTATATACTTTGCTTCGTAAGAATAAAATTCGTGAGAGGGGATTACTTCGCCTGGAAGCGAGGCGATTGGATTTTCGTTTCCCAGCACCGCGCACTCTATTTCCCGCCCTTCTATGTATTCTTCTAAAATAATTTTTGTGTCGTATCGGAATGCATTCGTGATTGCTTGCACAAGCTCCTGCTTGTCTTTTGCTTTCGAAATACCGACCGAGGAGCCTAAATTCGCCGGTTTTACGAAGATCGGAAAACCAAGTGCGCGAATCGCATCTTTCAGAAATTTTTCAGAGAGCGCTTTCTGTGTCGTTGCGAAAAATTTTCCTACAGGGAGCCCCGCTTCTTTCAAAAGGCGTTTCATTACATCTTTATCCATTCCTACGGCGGATCCCAAAACGCCTGCGCCGACGTAGGCAGCATCGAGAAATTCTAGAAGTCCCTGAAGACAGCCATCCTCGCCGAATGTGCCGTGCGTGACGGGGAAAAAGACATCAACGTCTGAAATCTTTTTACCTTCGGAAACGCTAATGAGCTCTGTTTTGCCCCGCGTTGCGATCGCGGTGACGGCTTGGGATGATGTATTCAATTTTATTAATTTCGGGTCGGAAGCGTTAAGAATGTAGGTTGCCGGAGCTCCAATATGCCATGTGCCAGACTTGTCGATGCCTATAAGCACAACCTCATATTTTCCTTTGTCGAGCGCCTCGTATACCGACTTTGCCGATTGGAGAGATACTTCATGTTCTCCGCTTTTGCCGCCAAAGACAATGCCGACTTTCAATTTTTTCATAGTTCAATAGTTCATTTGTGGCCGAACTGCTATAATGTGATTGTAGCATAGCGACGTTTGTTTTTGATATAAAAAATAATGGCACTTTTTTACTTTTTAACTATTCTTGCGTTTTCGGTTGTTGTTGGCATTATATTTTATTTTGGAGGCAGGAAAACGGTTCGGAAACGGAGGCGTGATTACGCCACGGCAACTCTTCTTTCGATACAAGTTCCGCGCGTGAACGGTTCGCTGGGCGCGAGGGATCATTTTAAAGAAGACGCAAAAAAATTCGAGGCGTTTTTGAAACGTATCGCTTCTTTTCGGCGAGAGTGTTCACTCGAGCTATCCGTGGAACATATTGGAGATGATATTCATTTTCGCGTTTCCGTGCCGCTGGTTTTTGTTTCGAGCGTTCAGGAAGAGGTCTATCTGCTCTGGCCTGGGGCTAGGGTTAATATAATCCATAGCGGAACTGGAATTTTCGGAATTCGCGGAGTATCAATCGGCGGATACATAATTCAAAAAAAAGACCACCTTTTTTCTGTAAAGACGCATAGAGTTTTGGAGACGGATCCGCTTGCTTTACTGCTCGAAGGTTTTTCGAAGGCGAATAAAATTGGCGAAGGAGCTAGTATGCAAATCGTTCTCTGTCCCGTTTCTCATCGGCACAAAAAAAGTATCGCGCGATCTCTTTCGTCTATAATGCGCGGCGAGCTGGGCGAGATTGTTGCAAGAAGCAAACTGATTTCCGCGAACGGCATTAGTATTCCAAGCGTTGGCGACGAGATTGAAGAAAGGAAGAAGCGTGAAAAGATTAAAAAAGATATGTTCAATTTTGCGTGGAACAAGCTTTCTCAGCCGATTTTCGAGGCAAATGTTAGAGTTTGCGTTTCGGCGGGGACAAAGTTTAGAGCACAAGAAATAGTGGATGAAATTACAGCGAGTTTTAGCCGTTTTGACGACCCGCACCACAACGAATTTAAATTTGTAAAACCTCGCAATATGGAAAAATTTATTGAGCATTTTGTCGCGCGGCGGTTTAGCGCCTCGGAAACAGTTGTCCTTTCGAGCGAAGAAATATCAAGTTTCTATCGCTTCCCGACGATTTCGGAAAAAAAGGTCATCGGAATTCGGCAGCATCGGTCAAAACATATTCCTGTCCCCTCGGGTCTCTCACCTAATGGAATATGCATCGGCGAGAATGAATTTCATGGGGAATCGCGCCCTGTTTTTTTAGGGGACGATAATAGAGGTCGGCATATCTATATTGTTGGCGAAGGAAAAACTGGAAAATCGACGCTTGTTGGCAATATGCTTGTGCAGGAAATTAAACGTGGACAGGGAGTCGCGCTCATTGATCCGCGCGGAAGACTCGCGCAAACTTTGCTCGGCCAGATCCCTGCTGGTCGGGCGAAAGACGTTATATATCTCGACATGGGTGATACAGCGAAAACGCCAGGAATAGATGTGCTTCGACTTGGCCCGCTTCGCCGTAGCTCCAGCGAGTCGAGCCGATGCACTGCCGAGGAGAAAAGACGAATGGCGCGGGAACTCTGCGGTATTCTAAATAAATTTTTCGAGCTCGAGACAAGAGGAATCATGTTTGATGAATATATGGAAAACGCGATATTGCTGCTTTTAGAGAGCGCGCCGAAGAATGCGAATATTTTTGACGTACCGCGCGTGTTTGTTGACAGAAAATATCGAGCTAACCTCCTTTCGAAATCAAAAAATAACAAACTCACGCATTTTTGGGAACACGAAGCAAGAAGTTCAAGCGGCGAGGCTGCTATTGAGGACATCGCGCCGTTCATTTTCTCTGGATTTAAGAAGTTCGCGTCGTCAGACATGCTTCAATCAATTTTTCAGGATCCTGCGTCTGCAGTTGATATTGAATATGCGGTCGATAAAGGCAAGGTAATTCTTATTAACCTAAATGAGGACAAGCTCGGGAAAACGAATAGTAATTTTATTGGGATGTTGATTGCCAATAAAATTTTGGCGGCGGCACATGTTGATGCTTTAGAGGTAAATCAAAAAAAGAATAAGCAATTCAGTATATATTTTGATGATTGCGGAGGATACGCACCGGACTCTGTCGCGAAAATTGTGTCGGGGAGAAGAAAACATCATATGAATCTTGCATTGGTTACGAGGTCGGTCGCGGATCTTTCAATGAAAACCAAGGAGGCCATTTTTAAAAATACGACTTCAAAAGTTGTGTTTCGCGTGAATTCGGGCGACGCAGAAATTCTTGCTTCCGAGTTTGGGCCGTTATGTACAAAACATGACTTTATAAGCGCCGATGATTTTGATGCTTATGCGAGAATCAACATACGCGGCAAATTGTCTGCGCCTTTTAGCATTAAGGTAGAAAACGATTCATGGAGCATAGGAAATGCAAAAATTACCGACAAAATAAAAGAGCATTCACGCGTATCGTATTATAGGGACATTCGTGAATTGGAAAAAGAAGTTCGCCGCAAAGCAATCGCGTGATGCTGGATTTATCCAAGTTTTTCGTTCCGCATGAAAATACTCAATCCTTTGAACCATATTCGAAGCGCTTCAAGCGTGGGCATTATTGAAAGCAGGTAGCTAAGTTCGACAAGGCCTTTGAATATCCATCCCGAAACTCCCTTCAAAATAATCGGGCCGATTTTTGCGACTGCGAATTTTCCTCCAACCGGAATTACGTATGGGTATTCGACTGGCTTGTATTCTCTAAATCGAGGCCTATGGTTCGCGTGTTCGGCGGCGCGTATCTCCTCCGTAATATTCCACGCAACAATATCTGCTTGCGAAATAACGGCGCGGGCAATTCCAGGGACCGGACGCTTGGTTTTGGAATTATAAAAACAAATATTGTCACCTAGACCGTATACGCGAGAGGCGAACGTTGAATTTGAATTCCGCGATAGGCATTCCATTCCACTTCCAACGATGGCGCGGTTCTGATTTTCCAACTGTATTTGCGTATTGGCGAGAATAGCTGGACCCTTGACGCCACCGGTCCAGACAAAAACATCGAAATCGATTGTTCCTCCGTTATCAAAAGCGGCGCGATTTCTGTCGACGCTTGAAATTTTCTTGCCTGTCGTAATAATGACGCCAAGTTTTTTTAATTGCCGTGTTGCCGCTTCAACGATTCGATTATCAAATCCTTGAAGTACGCTATCAGACGACTCAACAACTGTGACGATTAGTTTGCATCCCTCAAATTCCGTCTCTATCTGCCCGCACAAATTTTTGAATTCAGCGGCGAGTTCCACGCCGGTTGACCCGCCCCCGCCGATTACGATGCGTATCTCACCAGGTTTTTCCATGGCAATATTCCAGAATGCGTCACGGATTTTTATTGCATCTGTGAACGTTTTGAGCGGGAGAGCGTGCTCTCGTAAACCCGGAATATTAAAAAAGTTTGCTTCAGAGCCGAGCGCTAGTACTATATACTCACACATTGCTCGTTCTCCGTCTGTGAAAGTTATGGTACCGCTCGCCGGATCAATATCGGCGATTTCTTTTTGAACAAAGCGAACACATGAGCGTGTTAAAAGGTTTTTTATGTTGTATGTCGCAATACCGTGAAGATCGCAGAGTGAAGCCGCTCCTTTTGACGTTGTTGCCACTTCGTAGAGCAGCGGCGTATAAGTCTGATGGCTATTCTTATCAATAAGCAGAATTTCGTATTTGCTTGAGAAATTGAAATTGTGTATGTTTCGTGCCAAAATTTTTGCGGCACGCAGGCCGCCGAAGCCTGTTCCGAGTATGGCAATTGTTTTTATTTTTGTCATCGCTTCTATTATAGCGGTACCTTGAGTATAATGAAATCAATAATGATAAAATTATTGCGTCGTGCCAATCCGAAAATTTTGAAGGGCATTGCTTTAGTTAGGCTTGATTTTAATACTGAAGATAACTGGAGAATTGCCGCGGTTATCCCGACGCTAAAATTTCTTATTCGGCACGCGACGAAAGTCGTTATTATTAGTCACAGAGGCAGGCCGCCAGAATTTAAAAAAGGATTTTATGGCGCGCCCGCTGGCGATGCAAAACAATTTAGTCTACGCGCTGATTCGCTGGCGCTTAAGAAGTTAATTAAAAAAAATGTGCATTTCATTACGCATTTCGATTTCGGCGCGATTAAGAAAGAAATTAATGATGCGCCGCAAAAATCCGTTTTTTTGCTGGAAAATTTGCGGTTTATGGCGGGAGAGTCCGGGAACGATAATAGGTTTGCAAAAAAGTTGTCTTCAGTCGCCGATTATTACGTAAATGAAGCGTTTGCTGTTTCGCATCGCGCGCATGCCTCCGTATCCGCAATTACAAGATATTTGCCAAGCTATGCGGGCTTCGAGTTAGAGCATGAGATTGTGTCGCTTTCTCGCGCAATGGATAATCCAAGGCAACCGCTTGTGCTGCTCTTAGGCGGAGGAAAAGCAAGTGACAAACTCGGCATTTTAAAATACTTTAAGAATAAAGCAGATTATTTTCTTCTTGGCGGGGTTCCGGCAAACACAATTCTTTTTTTGAAAGGCGTGGATGTTAAAAATTCCATCGTTGAAAAAGATGCGGCTGAACTCAAGAAATTAAAGGATATTGTGCGGTATAAAAATATTTTACTTCCTGCGGATTTCGCGTGGGGAGACGGGAAGATTTTAGACATTGGAAAAAGAACAGAATTATATTTTTCTAAAATCGTCGGAAGGGCTCGGACCATAATCTGGAGCGGGCCGCTCGGTTTTTTTGAAAAAAAGCCGTTTGATGAGGGAAGTATTGCTGTCGCACGCGCGATACTTCGGAACAAAAAAGTATTTTCGATCGCTGGCGGAGGAGAAACTGTGGCATTTCTCAAAAAGCATGGATTCGATAAAAAATTTGGTTTCATATCAACCGGCGGCGGGGCGATGCTCGAGTTTTTGGAAGGGAAGAAATTGCCTGGAATAGCCGCCCTGGAGGGCGAGCCTCGCCGCGGGCGGGAAGCACTAAAAAGATCAAGCGTTTCGTAGGTACGCTTCTTGTTTTCTAATTCGCGCGAATTAGAAAACAAGAAGACACAAAGTAAAAAATATGCAGCAAGAAACAAAAAGCTGTCAGAATTGCAAGCAAAATTTTGTCATCAAGCTAGACGACTTCGCGTTCTACAAAAAAATTTCAGTTCCGCCGCCGACATGGTGCCCGGAATGCCGCCAACGTCGCCGCTATGCGTGGCGGAACGAGCGGGTACTGTATCGGAGGAATTGTGATCTATGTAGTAAGAGTACCGTTACAATCTACTCGCCAAATAAGCCGTTCAAAGTGTACTGTCCGCCGTGTTGGTGGTCAGACAGATGGAATGGGTTTGATTACGGAAAAGAATTTGATTTTAGCCGCCCGTTTTTTGAGCAATGGCAGGAACTTCAACATCAAGTCCCGCGTATCGCTCTCCTTACTAAAAACAGCGTCAATTCCGAATATACCAATCATTCAAATAACAATAAGAATTGTTATTTATGTTTCAGTACATTCGAATCGGAAAACATCTTATATTCGACGAACTTATGGAAGCAATCAAAAGATTGTATGGACTGTTATCTTGCTCGGATGAGCGGCGGAGCGGAGCTTTGCTATGAATGCGTCGATTCCGCCCATATCTACCAATGCCAGTACTGCATTTTACTTTTAAATTCTACGAGTTGTTCTTACTGTTACGATTGCAGGGGATGTTCTAATTGTTTTTTGTCGTGGAATCTTCGCAATAAACAATATCATATCCTCAATCAGGAATATTCAAAAGAAGAATATTTTAAGAAGCTTGACGAATATCGGCTCGGTTCATATGCGATACGACAGGAGTTATGCCGACAGTTCATCGAAATTATAAAAAGCAATGCCGTACATCGATTCGCTCATATAGAAAAATCGGTTAACGTGTCGGGGAACATGATCTTCAATTCGAAAAATACGCATCACTCCTTCGATGTGGACAAAACTGAAGACACAAAGTACGGCATAATTACTCCCGACGTAAAAAATTCGATGGATTCATATCATTATGGCTTCGCGTGCGAGCTGATTTATGAGTCTCACGCGCTTATTCACGACTATGACGTGAAGTTTTCCCACTTGAGTTACGATAATTCGTATCTTGAATACTGCGATTCTTGCCATAACAGCGAAAATCTGTTTGGTTGCGTGGGCATAAAACAGGGAAAATATTCCATATTCAACAAGCGGTATGAAGAATCGGAATACAAGGAGTTGAAGGAAAAGATAATTGCGCATATGCGGAAGACAGGGGAATATGGGGAATTCTTTCCGTACAAACTTTCTCCTTTTGGATACAACGAAACACAGGGGAATATCTATATGCCGCTCGCGAAAGAAGAGGCGCTTGAGCAGGGATTAAAATGGGAAGATCGCGTTCTCGGCACGTTCGGCAAGGAGACGATCAAGCCGGAGAACATGCCAGACCTTATAGTGGACGTGCCCGATTCGATTACGACAGAAATACTCTCTTGCGCAGGATGCAATAAAAACTACAACATCGTAAAGCCGGAACTTGATCTCTTGCGGAGGTTTGACGTTCCGATCCCGCGCTTGTGTCCCGACTGCAGATATTTGAATCGAATTTCTCTCCGCCCGCCGAGAAAATTGTGGCATCGCGTTTGCCGATGCGCGGGCGCGGCATCCGACGGCGACGCGCACAGGAATACCGCTTCCCACTTCCACGGCGCTGAGCGGTGCCCTAATGAATTCGAAACTTCATATTCGCCAGATCGGCCGGAAATAGTGTACTGCGAGAAGTGCTACCTTTCTGAAGTGTCCTGATCCGTTCGAATAACCCAGGATCATCCTGAATGTTTTATTGAAGGATGAGCGTTGCCGAAGGATCAGGCGGAAGTTGCGTGAGTGTTTATCCACAAAATCTGCCTTGACACGAAGTTTATCTCAAGTTAAACTTCAAATATGAAAAAATCCATCGTCGGACTAAAAGAATTACGTGAAAACGTCGAGAAATATATCTCCCGCGTGAGCAGTGGGGAATCATTTACGATAGTTCGGCGATCAAAGCCAGTGTTTAAAATTTCTCCGCCGGAAGAAGAGAATATGTGGGAAAATGTGATTGATTTCACAAAAATAAAGAAGGGTGGTGTGGAAATACAAAGTCTTCTTTCTCGTTTGTAAGTCATTAGTTATCTATGGATAAGATTGAAAAAGCGCTGAAGCGACTAAGTGAGAAAGAGCGAGAATGGGTGCGGGCTATGCTGATACAGATCCAATCAAGCAACTACGAAGGTTTGAATGTTAAAAAATTAAAAGGGCGTGATGATATTTATCGTGCGAGAAAAGGAGATATTAGAATTGTGTATCGACAAACAGAAGGAAAGATTTTTATTTTAACGATAGAGAGGCGAAATGAGAAAACGTATTCATAGTGAAAGTATATGAAATACGACATTTATTTTCATAATGATTTTGACGGGAGGGCCGCATCGGCGGTGATGCTCGATTTTTTGCGGCGACGCGGAGATGCGATAGCTCATTTTACGCCGGTAAATTATGAGTTACAGCAACAATGGAGGAGGTTCGATTTTTTTGAACGGCATAAATTGTTTAAAGGAAAACGGTACCCAGCGATTGTAGTTGATTTTCTTTACCATCCGAGAGCGGCGATATGGTTTGATCATCATCCAACGACATTTGGCGCGTATCCTGGCACTGGGCGGATGTTTCTTGACGAAAAGTTTCGTATTGGAAATGGAGGCGAACTTCAAAATTGGGATTTTTCCTACAAATCATGTTGTAGGCAGGCGCTTGAAGAATTGAAAAGGCATTTTGGATATAAGCCGCCGAAGCATATTATGGAACTGGCGAAATGGCTAGACGTGATCGACAACGCGCAATATAAATCGCCACATCAACCTATAGACATGAAAGAACCTGCGCTAAAACTTGATTGGTATATCGAGGCGACGGCGCATAGCAAGAGAGAGGCTAAGAAAATGATAATTTTGCTTGCCGAAAAGCCAATGGCGAAAATCGCGGCGATGCCGCGTGTTGCGCAAGTTCTAAAAAAAGTTCGCAAGAAAATAAAAATCAGCTTGGATTATTATAAAAAATATGCGCATGTTCGAGGGCGCATTATGGTAGCAGATCTTACATCCGGAAAATACATGCGGCTCCGCTTCGCGCCATATTACTTGCATCCGCGGTTGCACTACGCAATGAGTTTTTTAAAACAGGGAAAATTATTTCGTTTGGGATGGGGGTCTAATCCGTGGCATCGGCCGAAAGATGGAATCCGTATCGGCGAATTCTTACGTCGTTATGGCGGCGGAGGGCACGCGGTTGCGGGAGGGGCAGAGTTCAAATCGCGGCGCGCGGTTCTCGATGCAGTCGAGGAGATTGTTACATATGTGAATAGAAAATAGCCAATAGGAAATTACAAATTGTGTTGTGACGAATCATAAGATGAGCAAACAAGGATTATTTTCGTCCAGGAGCAAGAAAAAGTTTTATGCATATGTCGTTCCTGCCAAAAAGTTGAAGGGTGTTGCAGAAAGCTGGACAGAATGTGAAAAACTCGTGTCGGGGCAGTTTGGCGCACGATACAAAGGGTTTAAAACTCGCGAAGAGGCAGAGGAATGGCTGCGGCTCGGTGCTCAATACGAAATAAAATCAGTCAAAAAACTTGAAAAGGGGATTTATTTTGACGCGGGCACGGGGAGAGGCAGTGGAGTTGAAATTAGTGTCACCGACGAAAAAGGAAAAAATCTCCTCCATGAGGCGTTCAAGAAGAGCGAGCTTAACCGTTTTTTGAAGCATGAGCTTGGTACCGAGCAAACAAACAATTACGGCGAGCTTCTGGCATGCAAGTATGCAATCGAGATTGCGATAAGGTCAAAAGTGAAAAAAGTGTTCGGCGATAGCTCGCTCGTCATAGATTTTTGGACGAAGTGGCGCGTGAAAAAAGATGTCGAAGAAGAAACATTTGAGCTCGCGCGAGAGGTTGCGGCATTGCGAAAGAAATTTGAGGAGCGCGGCGGGGAAGTGCTCCGTATCTCCGGCGGCGACAATCCGGCGGATTTGGGGTTTCATTCGTAGATACAAATGCCTTAAACTTTAACTATTACCTAGTCAGTTATTGACAACAAATCGTGCCGAGATAAACTCATAGTGGCTCCTTGGTATCCCTTTCAGTAAGCGGTTATTGAGGAGACTGCAAGAATGACTAAAACCAAAACTTGCTCCGCCAATGTTTTCATGTTATAAAGAATTCGCTGGTAATTCAGATGATTACCCAGCTCCACTTTTACTAAATACTGTCTATTGATTTCTGGTGTTATACGTCCGAACCACGTTTTGTGCGTATAACGCCTGTAGTAAAAGTGGGGCTGGGAGGAAAGTCCGGACATCTTCTCGGCGAGAGCCGAGGAAAAGTACAGGTTAACGGCCTGCTGTCGTAAGACAAGAGGTGCGATCAGAAACGTTTCGGTCCGAAAGGACCGGAAGGACCCATATCCCAACGTAGATGGTCCAGTTCCGCTATAGGGATAACAAAGCGGAAATGAAACGGCTAAATCCTTACTGGGTGCAAGACCGTACTCCGGTGTCAAACGCCGGTTTGAGTCGCTCGAGCCCGCGAGCAATCAAGGGCCCAGACAAATTATCATTGCCGGTTTTGTCTACCGCAGGTAGTTACAAAACCGAGCATCCCGAGTTTTATGGTTCGATAAACTCACCACGGTGAGCCTGTCGAATCCGTCGAGGGACATATATCCTTTGACTTCGCTCAGGATTCTCGATTTTGCGACACCTCCGGTGGGCAAAATCGGAACAGAATCCGGCTTATGGGTTGCCAGCAAGTCATAAGCTCCGCTTGCGCGGAGTTTTTGGTTTTTTGTGTATAATAATATAATCATATGGATGTCCAAGACGAGAAGCCAGTCGAGCACAAAAAAATCATCAAATACGCCGATGACGACAGGTATCCGATTAGCACGCTCGCCTTAATGCGAATTCCGCCACTCGTCGGCGGGCTTGTGCTCGGAATTGGTTTATCATTCGCAACTTCGCGCTTCGAAGAAGTTTTGATGAAAAATGTACAGATCGCATTTTTCATCCCGCTTGTTGTGTATATGGCTGCCGCAGTCGGAGGCCAAACGCAGAGCATTTATACTCGCGACCTGAAATCCGGCAAAGCTAAATTTGGAACTTATTTATTCAAAGAAACGTGGCTTGGATTGATTTTGGGATTGCTCTTTGGTGTGATATCGTGGTTCATTGTCGAGATATGGCTCGGTTCTGGAGAACTCGCGCGCGCCGTTGCATTCTCGATGTTTGCGGCGATTGCTACGGCGCCACTCGTTTCCTTGATAATTACGGAAGTCTTTGAGCTGGAGCATCAAGATCCAGCAGTGGGAGCGGGCCCTGTTGCCACCGTTATCCAGGACACGATAAGCGTCGTTATTTACGGACTAATTTCGAGCGCGATATTGCTTTGATTGATTGGCAACGCAGATATTAAAAGCAATTTTTATAAGTTGACTCAATGTGCGCTTTCTATTAATTTGAGTGGTAAAATAATTTTATAGTCGTTTCAGATGAATAATTGCGATTACGCTTCTTTGACGATAAGCTTGGCCGTGTTTTTTGTTCCGACTTCCAAAAACCCTCCACTCACATTGAAATATTGGTCTTTTTTTGAGGAATTGGTAATGACGATCGTTCCAGGTTTTAAAACCGTTATAAGCGGCGCGTGACGATCGAGGATGGTGATTTCTCCGGCTTCTGTTTGGCAGTTCACGGAAGCCGCTTCGTCATCATATAAAACGCTTTTTAAAGAATAGATGCTGACGCGCATTTTGATAGTAGTTAGCCAATAGGGTTATAGCCAATAGGGTTTTATTAATTTCGCTAAACCCTAGTCGCTAGTGGCTATTTCATTATTTCTTCAATAGACCCTTTCATGTAGAATTTCTCTTCGGATACGTTGTCGTGCCTACCTTCTATGATTTCTTCCATACCTTTAATCGTGTCTTCTTTTTTAACAAACTTTCCGGGAGTTCCGGTGAAAGCTTCGGCAACGAAGAACGGTTGAGAAAGGAAACGCTGAATTTTCCGCGCGCGGCTCACGACAAGCTTATCTTCAGCTGAGAGCTCCTCCATGCCAAGGATCGCGATGATGTCTTGAAGTTCTTTGTAGCGTCCAAGAATACGCTGCGTTGCGCGCGTAACTTCGTAGTGCTTCTTTCCAACGATTTTTGGGTCGAGAGCCGTTGAATTCGACGAGAGGGGATCTACGGCTGGATAAATGCCGATTTCGGTAAGCGCGCGGGAGAGAACGATTGTCGAATCGAGGTGGGCGAATGCAGCTGCTGGCGCGGGATCGGTGATGTCGTCCGCGGGGACGTAGATCGCCTGCACGGAGGTTACTGCGCCGTTCTTCGTCGATGTGATTCGTTCCTGGAGCTTACCCATCTCTTCGGCGAGGGTAGGTTGGTATCCGACGGCAGAGGGGAGTCGCCCAAGTAAAGTCGAAACTTCAGATCCTGCCTGTGAAAAGCGGAAAATGTTATCGATAAAAAGCAAAACTTCTTTTTTCTCCACATCGCGGAAGTATTCCGCCATTGTGAGAGCCGTAAATGCTACGCGAAGTCGAGCTCCAGGAACTTCGTTCATCTGTCCGAATACTAGCGCGGTTGAATTTATAACCCCCGATTCCTTCATTTCCCGATATAGATCGTTTCCTTCGCGTGTTCGTTCTCCAACTCCGGCAAAAACAGACACGCCTTTTGCAACTGTCGCGACATTGTGAATAAGTTCCGTTAGGAGAACGGTCTTGCCGACGCCTGCGCCTCCAAAAAGCCCCACCTTTCCTCCTCGAATGAATGGCGCAATAAGATCAATGACTTTAATGCCGGTTTCAAAAACTTCCGTTTTAGTTGATTGATCCGAGAATGGCGGCGCGCTTCGGTGTATCGGCAAAAACTTTTTGAACTTTTTTGCCGGATCGTTAAGGGCATTGCCGGCTACGTTAAATATATTGCCTAGCACTTCCTGCCCAACCGGTGCTTGAATAGGGGAACCTGTTCCGCGAACGATCTCTCCGCGGCGAAGGCCGTCGGTTGAATCAAGACTAATTGCGCGAACCTTTCCGGGCTCAAGATGTTTCGCGACCTCGAGAATAATTTGTTTCCCGTCTTTTTCTGTGATAAGCGCTTCAAGAATGCCTGGCATTTCATGCGATGCCGGAAATTCTACATCTACGACTGGACCGATAATTCGTAAAATTTTTCCTTCAATCATATGTTTGGTCGTTAGTGATTAGAAGTTAGTAGCTAGTTGATAATAATTTGTAAGTTTGGAATTGTAAATTGAAAAATTGCACTTAGCTTTGGAGCGCGCGTGCTCCACCAGTTATTTCCAGCAATTCTTTTGTAATCTGCTCCTGCCGCGCGCGGTTATAGACAGTAGATAACTCGTCCGTAAGATCTTTTGCATTGTCGGACGCATTTTTCATTGCAAGGCGGCGAGCGGAATGCTCCGATGCGTTCGATTCAAGAATAATATGGTAAATCTGCATTTTGAAAAGCGTCGGCGCGAGCTTACCTAGCGCTTTTTCCGGCGAAGGTTCTACGATATATTCGATTGGCTTTTCCGGACGAGATGTTTCTATGGATGCTCGAAGGCCGGAATATTTTCCGGTTTTCGGAATTATGTCATCAACCCCCTTTCGAATATTTTTGAAATCTATTGGCAAAAGCTCGCGTTGTATCGCTTCCTGTTTTAAAGCACTCGCGAAGTTTGTTGAAAAAGAAGTAAGCGCTCCCCAGCGTCCCGACGCGAAACCTTCGATGAGAAATTCGCCGAGTTCTTCCGTTTCCATTGGACTTGCGATATCGCCATGCCTAGTAAAGCTACGGGCTATAACGAGGCCGCGCCTTTTCGCATAGTCTTTCGCTTTTTCTCCGACGGTTATGAATACAAGACCCGCTTCCTTGTTTTTTAATATTTGCGAGGCGAACTGCTCATATTTTTTGAAAATAGCGCTGTTGAATGTTCCTGCTAGCCCCTTGTCGGAAGTTGCGAGGAGTATCGCACGCACAGATATTTTCGGTTTCTGAAGAAGAGGAATGCCGGACAGGTCAATGTCTTTGTTTTTAAGCGCTTGCACGGTGTTTGCAAGCATTTCAAACGCGGTAAACGCATACGGGCGAGAATTTATGGCGGCTTCCTGCGCGCGGCGCATCTTGGTTGCGGCCACAAGCTCCATCGCAGAAGTTATTTTGTTAACCGCCTTTACGCTCTTTATTCGCTTTTGGATGGATTGAAGGGAAGGCATTGGATTTAGTAACTTAGTAGGTAGTAATTAGTAGTTAAGCTTTCGCGAAATCAAAATTCGACAACACTTCCTTTATTTTTGCTTCTAACTCCGGCGTAAGTTCGCGTTTTTCTCTAATGGGTTTGAAGACGGCATCTCCGTGTGTTTTTTCGATAAATTCGAGAAGGTCTGTGCCGCGGGTTTTTATCGTTTCTCGCGGAGTTTTGTTGAAGTAGCCGTTCAGAGCCGCGTATATAACGACAACCTGCTTCTCGAATGGAAGCGGTTGAAGGTCGTCCTGTTTCAAAATTTCCGTTAATATTCCGCCGCGCGTTATTTTTTCGCGCGTCGCTTCATCTACGTCCGAAGCAAATTGAACAAATGCTTGGAGCTCTCTGAACTGGGCGAGTTCTAGGCGGAGTTTGCCCGCCACCTTTTTCATTGCTTTTGTTTGAGCTGAAGAACCGACGCGTGAAACAGAAAGCCCCACATTGATCGCTGGGCGGATTCCCTGGTGGAAGAGATCTGATTCAAGAAAAATTTGTCCGTCCGTGATTGATATGACGTTTGTCGGAATATACGCGGAAATATCCCCGAGCTGGGTTTCTATAATTGGAAGCGCGGTTAATGAGCCGCCGCCGTTCGCTTTATCCATTTTCGCCGCACGCTCGAGAAGCCTGGAATGAAGATAAAACACGTCTCCAGGAAACGCTTCCCGTCCCGGCGGACGTCCGAGTAGAAGTGAAATTTGCCGATATGCCTGGGCGTGCTTCGTAAGATCGTCATATATTATTACCGCATCCTGCCCTTTGCTCATAAAATATTCTCCGATAGCGCATCCCGCATAAGGCGCGAGATACCAAAGCGCTGCTGGGGACGATGCCGAGGCGTTTACGATAATTGAGTATTCAAGCGCGCCTTTTTCTTTGAGTGTCGCGACAAGTCTCGCCGTTTTGGATTCTTTTTGTCCGATGGCGACATAAATGCAAATCGGTCGGCGCGATGTTTCACTTTTTTGGTTCAAGATTACATCAAGCGCGATTGCCGTTTTTCCAGTTTGTCGGTCGCCGATAATAAGTTCGCGCTGACCGCGGCCAATGGGAATCATCGCATCAATCGCCTTAATTCCGGTATGCACCGCTTCATTAACCGACTCTCTGTTTACAACAGACGGCGCTTTCTTCTCAAGTGGAAAATAGGCGGTTTTCGCGTCTTTGCGAAAAACCTGGCCTAGGCCATCAAGAGCTTCGCCCAATGGATTTATAACGCGTCCCAAAAGCTCATCCCCGACTTCAATCGAGAGAACTCTGCCGGTAGTCTTTGCGGTATTCCCGCTTTTTATAAATTTTTCTTCGCCGAGAATTAAGGCGCCAATCGTTTCTTCCTCAAGATTCAGAGCTAACGCGGAAACCGGTTTCTCGGAAGTTTCTATTGTAATGATCTCCTGCGCTTGCGCTCCTCGAAGGCCAGAGATACGCGCTACGCCATCGCCAACTTCAATCACGCGGCCGATTTCTTCCCATTCGCTGGTATCCCGGTATCCTTCAATTTCTTTTTTAAGTTTTTCTATAATTTCGTAGGACATAGAAGCAAGCTTAAAGGTTAAAATTTAAAATTGATTGAGTTGATTTTTCCGATGAACAATTCTAGAGCTTTAAACTTTAAGTTTTTTATTTTTCACTAAACATCTTATCCAATTTCCGCCTAAGCGACCCGTCAAGCTGTTTTTCCTCATCAATAACGATTTTCACTCCGGCGATGAGCGATGGATTGATACGATATTCGATATCTTGGTTTTTTCCTTTCCACGCAAGAGAAAGTTTTTCTCGTTGGGCAAGGGATAATTCTCGCGCCGATTCAATTGTAATGAGTTCTTTCCCGTCTCTCTGCCGCATTTTTTTCTCGCATGCGCGGATTATGTTATTTCTCCGAGCCCAATCGTTATGTTTGCGAATTGAGGCGATAAAACGTTCGATTACTGTTTCGCTCACATGCCTTCCAGCCAGTGTTTTCACAAATGCTTCTGCGTATACGTCTGGCGAAATAGTTTTCATGATTGCGTTTGTTTTTCCAAGGTTTTCTCGATTAGCTTTTCATCGATTGCCGCGGGGTTCATCTCGACCGTTTTCATAATAGTTTTTTTAACTAGATCAACCGCTTCAGCGTAGAGTTTTTTCCTTTCGTTTGCTTTTTCCGCTTCAATCCGTTCAAGCGCGGCTTTCATCGCCGCCGCTTCTTTTTTCGCCGCCGCGTCCATAATTTTTTGGGATTCCTCTTGCGCTCTGGATTCGGCGCTTTTCATCATTTTCACGATTTCTCCTTCCGCTTCCTTTGTTTTGATTTTTTTTACCTCGTCTGCTTCATGCAATCGCCGATCCGCTTCTTCGGACTTTGTGATGCCTTCCTCGATTTTTTCCTTTCGCTTTGCGAGAAAGCCAAGAAGCGGTTTATAGATTGTTAGCCGTAGCACGACAAGCACTATAAAAAAATTGGCCGCTTGAGCGAGGAAAAGTTTCCAATCTAGTCCCAATGTGTGAATCAGTTCTTGCATGACTAATTTTGTGACTAATAACCTCTAATAACCTATAGCTGATAATTGATAACCTAGACGAATTTGATTATAAGTGCGACCAATAACGCGAAAATTGCCATTGCTTCTGCGAATGCGATGGCGAGAATCATATTTGTGCGGATTTTGGATGTCGCCTCCGGATTTCTGCCGATAGCATCTGCCGCAGATGCGCCGATTCTGCCTACCGCAAGCGCTGGACCAATCACGCCGACGCCAATTGCAAACGCCGTACCGATTAATTTTGCTGTTTCTGCATCCATGGTGTTAATTATATTTTTAGTGACCTTTATGTTCTTCATGTTCCTCCGTCGCTACGGATATGAAGACGAGCGTGAGCATTGAAAAGATGAATGCTTGAATAAGGCCCACAAACGTTTCCATAAGAAGAAACGGAACCGGCAAGATGTAGGGAAGCAGGAATTGCACGACAACTAGCAACACTTCTCCCGCAAATATGTTTCCAAAAAGCCGGAACGAGAACGAAACAATTCTAACAAATTCCGAGATTAATTCCAGTATGCCGACGAAAAAATCGATCGGGCTGGAAAAGTTTAAAAATTTTTTTACGTGTTTCACGACGCCGATAGTTCCGACGCCGATAATGTTGATTGAAAGGACGGAAATAATTGCCAGGGCGAGCGTGAAGTTCAGATCCGTTGAAGGGGATCGGAGGAGCGGTTCGGACCCTTCTCCGTGATGGAATATAATCGAGCCGAAGCCTGGCAACAGCCCAAACCAGTTTGAGATGAGTACGAACAAAAAAATCGTCGCGACAAGCGGAAAATATTTTTCCGATTTCCTCCGGTCGCCTAAGACTTGATCCATAAGATCGAGAAGAGCCTCGATCCCGCTCTCGGCGATGTTTTGCGCCATACCTGGAATGAGCGCGAAACGCCGCCGAATGATCATCCCTATTCCCGCAAAAAATACGAGAATTGCAGCTGAAACGACAATGCTGTTTGTTACTGGAAATCCGGCAACTGTAAAAAGTTCTTCCGGGTGTAGTGATATGCGGAGCATACGTTAATTTAAAATTAAAAATGAAAAGTTAAAAATGATAATGGAAGTGCGGGCTAACATGCCTATTCTATCAGGCTCAGCTGGTTTTTCGCAAGAATATTTGTTCCGCAATCCAGCTTCCGGGTTGTTTGATTTGCTTTTTTCTGCATGATATTGAATAGTAGTGACACAGTTAAATTGATAACTGAAAACGACAGAACAACAACAACAGAAACGAAAGAGACAGTTATGAAAGATAGTGCACGAACACTTGTGTATGAAGGGAGCAGCCGATACGTATATCGAGTCGCTCCGGGGGTACTCGACTTCGATTTCCTCGACACATTCTCCTGTTTCGACGTAGGCCAACACCATCAGGAAATTCCAGGCAAGGGCGTGGCGCTTTGCGCGTGCGCGGTGCAGTCATTCAAGATTGCCCGGCAGTTGGGGATTGATACCCATTTCATCGGGCAGATAGATGCCGACTGCATTCGGGTTCAGGAATTCCAAATTCTCGAACCGGCCGAAACGTCGCTTGAAACGACGGGCCACATTTTGCCCCTCGAGCTTATTGACGGATCTTGCGTGGCTGGCAGTCTCGGCCGAGATTTCAAAAGCGGGAAAAAGAAGCCGATGGATTTCGGTTTCGAAACGAACGATTCGCCCGCGGACGGTACGCCTTTGTTTTGGCCGGAGCAACGGTACACGACAAAGCGCGAAGAATACGATCGTCCTTTAACGCCGCAGGAGGCGCGTGATTTGGCCCGCATTACGGAAGTCGAGGAAGACCGGCTCTGGAGAATCATCCATCGCTTAAATGGCGGATTGAGCCTCGTTGCCGCGATGGCGGGCTTCACTCGTTTTGACGGGAAGAAAGAAGTTGGACTAGTAGGACCTCGCCGCCGGCCGATAATTCTTGATACATTCGGCACGCTCGACGAAGATCGGTTTGCACCAACGGCTGCCCTCCGAGAGGGAGAGATAATCCACTTCTCAAAAGAAATGATTCGCGAGATTTTTATCGCGAACGGGTATTACGATGCGCTGATGATCGCAAGAAAAAACGGCCAGCCGGATCCGCCGTATCCGGATTTAACTCCTGAGCAAATCACGGAGGTGAGTTGGCGATACCATCAGTTCGCCGAGGCTTATTGCTCGGTCAAACTCGGAGACGTGCCCGGACTGGGCTGAAGAAATAACGGCCGCCTTAGGCGGTCGCGCAAGATGGCGCTGTGGAAACACGGCGCCATCTTTTTTTAAATGTTTTTAGTGGTTTTTCTAGCTCTGTGCCGTTGCTTTATCGATGTATTTATGAAGCTAGGTTTTATGGATATTCTTATCCCCAGGGGTGGGGTGTTGACATCATTTATGGCGTGCGTATATAATCTAACCCACGAATGAGCACCAAGAAAAATCTTCAAACACACGGCGGCTAAACCGCGCTTTTGTCCGTTCGACGGACTCAGGACACCCTGAGCGAAGTCGAATGGGTGGGCGTAGTTGAGTCAGCCGCGATGCGGCTGATTTTTATATTAGGACTCATTTGAGATATTTTGAAAATCCCCAGCCCCACTTTTGCCCGTGACGTAAGTTGTAGTTTCACGTGTTGTAAATGCAATTCGAGAGACTCCAACAGAATGTGATTAGCAAAAGTGGAGCTGGGCTCTAGGCTGCTGAAGCCGGAGCAACATCAGATACCTCGCGCTCTCTATCGCATTGAGGGCAGGCGAGGACGCTGCGCATCTCACTAAGGTGAGATGCTTTATCTCAAATCTTAAATCTCAAAACTTAAAAGTGAGCGAATTCGATTTTAACTTTTGACGCTTGAGTTTTTACTTTTGAGTTTGAGCACCGAATTTTAGTGAGGTGCGTAGCAATATCCAACTCCAGTTTCAGCTAATTTTAATGGAGAGAGGCCGTATAGGGAATCACTTGCCTGTTTCGCATGATGAATCTGGGCGGCCTTCTCTCCGCCAATTTCTCTCGACGGAAAATTTTTTCGTCGAGAGCTGAAACTGGGGTTGGATAATAAATACATTATGTAAGTAGTCCATCTTGTCTACGACAAGATCGCGGATTATCGCGTATCGAGACGCGGATTTGCGCGGATTTTTTCCGCGTTTATCAGAGTGTGTATCCGCGTGTATCAGCGATCTCGCCTATGCGAGATGGATGTAAGTCAGTATTGGGATGGTTGGCATAAGGGCACATGGTGGATGCCTTGACATCAAAAGGCGATGAAGGACGCAGCGTAGCAGCGATATGCTTCGGGGAGGTGCGTAGCAACCGGCGATCCGAAGATTTCCGAATGGGGAAACCCTCTGCAGTAAACCTGCAGAACCGTGTGCAGCACACAACTAGTGACTAGTGACTAATAACAAAAAAAGTTTTGTTAAAAGTCAGAAGTTATATGTCATTGGTTGCGCGCTGCGCGCGGAGTACACCCGCTGAAGTAAAACATTCCAGTAAGCGGAGGAATAGAAAACAAAAATACCGCATCTCACTAAGGTGAGCTGCTGATGAGTCATGAATCATGGGTCACGGGTCAGGAAAAAATCTTGACTCATGACTCTTGACCCTTGACTCGTTCGCACCGAGCTTTAGTGAGGTGCGGTTGTTATTCCTTTAGTATCGGCGAGAGAAAAAGGAAGAGCCCAAACCTAGCGTGTCTCACTGCGTTCGACACAACGCGATGCAAAAAACGCGAATTCACGCGAATGCCGCGAATTTTTTATTCGTATCATTCGCATAATTCGTAGATTAGCATCGGTAAGTGGCGAGCGGAGCGAGGCACGTTGGGGGTCATAAGGGAGAAACACTCTGAAACGCTGATTTACGCTGATTGATACGCTGATATACGCGGATTTTTTCCGCGTGAATCCGCGTCTTGTCCGCGTGAATCTGCGTCATAGGGTGAAGAAGTTACAAATTCATTGGTTAGCTGAAGACGCCTGGAAAGGCGCGCCACAGACGGTGATAGCCCGGTAAGCGAAAATCGATGAACTTCTTAGTTTCTTTTCTTGAGTACTTCGAGGTCAAATAGCTTCGAAGGAATTTGCGAGTACTATCTCGTAAGGCTAAATACTTTTGATGATCGATAGTGAACTAGTACCGTGAGGGAAAGGTGAAAAGCAGGCCGGTGAGGCCGTTGAAATAGAACCTGAAACCATGTGCCTACAAGGAACTAAAGCCCTTATCTTGTCGAAGACAAGATCGCGGATAATCGCGGATCGAGACGCGGATTCTCGCGGATGAAAGAAATTTTATCCGCGTTGATCTACGTACATATCCGCGTGTATCAGCGTTCTCGCCTTCGGCGAGATGGGTAATAGTGTGCCTATTGAAGAATGAGCCAACGACTTTAGATGTGCGGCAAGGGTAAGCTCTTAAACAGAGTGGACCCGTAGGGAAACCGAGTGTTAATAGCGCGTATATCGTGTCGCTACACGACACTTAACTCAAAAGTAAAAACTCAAATTTTAAAAGTATTCTAAACTTTTGACTTTTGAACTTTACCTTTTAACTTTGAGTGCCGCGTAGCGGCACGATTAGTCTCACATCTAAGACCCGAAGCCAGATGAGCTTACCTTGGGCAGGGTGAACCCTTGAGAAATCAAGGGGGAGGCCCGAACCGGTGGGTTGTTCAACACCTTCGGATGACCTGAGGTAAGGAGTGAAAAGCTAATCGAATCTGGTAATAGCTGGTTCTCTCCGAAATAGTTTTTCGACTAGCGGCGCAGAAAACCCTGTGGGGGTAGAGCTACTGGATGATATGTAAAGGCCGAAAGGCCGACACATCAATCAAACTCCGAATACCATAGGTGGAACCTGCGCTAGTCAGAACGTGGGGGCTAAGCTCCATGTTCGCGAGGGCAACAGCCCAGACCATCAGCTAAGGTCCCTAAATCTTGTCCTCTATCTCACATATACCATCAATTTGGCGGAGCGAATTTTGAGCGAGATTCGCGACGCGAGAAGCGAAGCGTGCTTTATGCACGCGAGCGACGAGCAACAAAGAAGCTCGCCAAAATTAGCCCGCCCAGAGGGAAGCTAAAATAATGGCCAATTTCTTCGTTGCTCCTCCTCGAAAGTGCGTTAAGCACATCTTCGTCGTCGCGCCTCGAACCTTGGCACATTATTTTGCTTCCAAATTGACGTTATATATGAGATAGAGGACTCACGCTAAGTGTTAAAGGAAGTTTTCTGCCTTTGACAGATAGGAGGTTGGCTTAGAGGTAGCCATCCTTTAAAGAGTGTGTAACAACTCACTATTCGATGGCAGGAGGCGCCGAAAATGTACCGGGGCTAAGCGTAGTACCGAAGCTATGGATTCGCAGACTTCATTGAGGATTCGACGGTTGCTCATTTTGAGAAACAGCGGTTCACTCGCTCCTGCGGCGAGCGCCCGCTTGCACTCTCGGCGATTCGACTCCGGCTACTGCCGGAGGCCAAACTCGAATCGCCTCCGAGAGCTTCTCAAAATGAGCAACCGTCTCATGAGTGGATTGAACTGTTTTAGAGCTCCTAAAAACAGACAGTTACCTCATTAGTTAAGAATTTGGAAAATTGTAAAAAATTTTAGGGTGGTTCGGGACGCAAACCTGAAGGCAATTCGGCCCCGAAGCGAAAGCTTGATCGGCCAGTAAGACGCTAAATGAAAGCCGCGTCGTCCGCCTCATCGAACCAAAGTGTTCGGTGCCACCCTTTTAAAATTTGTGTCGGGGCGTAGCGTAGTCTGGAAGCGCGTTTCTCTTAGGGACACGCAAGTGTCTCTGGACTGTAGACTTTGAGAATCAAGGCGACAAAATCGCCGGAAAAACTCGGAGCTGAGATAGGGTCGTTGGTTCAAATCCAACCGCCCCGACCAAATTTTGGGCGAGTGTGTTTGAGAGTAAATGCTGGTTAGAGTCAGAGTCATCGCGGCACTCTCGGCGCGCTCGCCCGTTCGTTCAGGGGGGCTATAATATCGTCGTCTATTGCCTAAAAAAAGCGACGAGAAGGTCCAAATCCTTCAGCCCTATTTAGCACCTTAAAAAATTTCGGCGGGACATGCAGGAAAGGTATAACTAGAGAGCGGGCACATCTCGGTTCCTCCAAATCACTGCATGTTCCGCCGTCTAAAAATGGTTGCGTAGCTCAAGAGAATGAGCACTCCGACTTGAATCGGAGAGGTTATGCAGGTAAAAGCCCTGTCGCAGCCACCAATTTTGCCCAGCACCATTTCTCAATATGGTGCTGGGATCCTCAATGAAGTCTGCGAGTGGTAGGAGAGCATTCCGATCCGCTGTGAAGGTCGATCCGCGAGGGCGACTGGAGCGTTCGGAAGAGAAAATGTTGGCATGAGTAGCCACAATCCCAATGAGAAATTGGAACCCCGAAAATCCAAGGTTTCCGTGGCACTGGCAATCAACCACGGGTTAGGCGGCCCTAAGGCAATGGTGAAAACCGCAGCCGATGGACAGCTGGTTAATATTCCAGCCCTTCCGCCTTTTTTCGAGACAGTGACGGGGAACATAAGTATGCGTGCATTATTGGTTTTGCATCCTTTGCGCGAAGTCAAACGAGCGTCGAGGGAAGGCTTGGTTTTTATCAGGTCAACGCATATGAAGAGTCCTCCGAGAAAAGCTGTTTAGAGTTAAAAAGGCGGGACCCGTACCGTAAACCGACACTGGTGGATAGGGCGAGAAGCCCAAGGGGAACGAGTGATTTGCCTCTAAGGAACTCGGCAAAAAAGCGGCCGTAAGTTCGCAATATGGCCTGCCCGTGTGTCTCACTGCGTTCGACACAACGCGATGCAAAAAACGCGAATTCACGCGAATGCCGCGAATTTTTTATTCGTATCATTCGCATAATTCGTAGATTAGCATCGGTGTGGCGAGCGGAGCGAGGCACATGGGCCGCAGCGAAAGTATCTCTGGCGACTGTTTACCAAAAACACAGCTCCCTGCGAACT
>ERZ1292629.727-Hain-H43-01um-R1-727-length-36109-cov-6_pt1 | contig 32075 bp, 37 predicted proteins | sample MGYA00564399_ERZ1292629 | MGnify/ENA primary metagenome ERZ1292629 (study PRJEB36523, sample SAMEA6512636) | groundwater metagenome | collected 2019-01-08 | study: AquaDiva: Metagenomics assemblies of 32 groundwater samples
CATTCCCCAATATTTTTTGTTTCAAGAATGCAGTTATTTATTTTTAATGTGAGTGATTTTGGTTTTTGTTCTATTGGAGACAAGAAATAATCTTTTGAACTTGTTTCTGGAAGCTTGCAGTTTTGACATTGACTTCCACAACGCCATTCAGTGCTTTCTGGTTCTTCATTAACAATGAAAAAGACGTCGGTAATTTCATATTTTCCGTATTTTTTAAGCAAGTTTAATTCAACCTCTTTTTTTTCTGAATTGTAGCAGATTTTTCCTAATTCGTAAGGGGAATTTATCTGAAAATCAATGCAGGATTTTGGAGCGAGAAGCATCTCAGGACTGATTAAGTTTTTAACAGCTGTCCATATTATTGTTATTGCAGTTATTGAAAGAAGAAGTATTATCAGAGTTGCTACTACTGTTGATAACGAGCGTTTTGACTTCGGATAAAAATTTCTTTTATTGATTACCGATGTCAGGACGCGAGCAGCTTTTTTGTTTTTGTTTTTTATTTTTTGCATGGGCGTGAATCTACATCCTCCAAATTTATTTCAGTTAATATTTTTTCGTCTTTAATAATTTCCAGAGTTTTTGCATTTTCAATTATAGGAATTTTCAGTAAAAAATTTCCTTCGTATTCTATTGCTCCTCCATTGATATTTTGCTCTTCGATTTTTTGAGAATCAGTGAATATTAATCCTGGATTGAATTCTCCTTCGCTAATAGAAGTTCCAATTATTCTGTATTCAAAATCTCCTGCGCCGTTTGTTCCCAAACATCCAATTTCTATATTTTTATTTTGAATTTCTATTTTTCCTTGATTGTAATTTCCTTCGATTAAAATATATTCTTGGTTTGAGCAATCAATTTCATTTTCGGTTACAAATCCAACCATTCCTTGAGAATTTTTGCTTAATTTTTCTGAAATTATTTTTTTGTTGAATTCGCCGTAGTCTTCAGTGTTCAAGGTTTTCATAACGCCGTTATCTATTGAACGGAAATGCTCGTTGTCAGAACAACCTTGGAAACATTCTTCATTGAAAACATTGCAGGATTTTTGGCAATTTTTTGATTTTGAAGGAATTTTACTTGGGATATATTCATCGGCGAGATTTGCAAGTGCGTGTCCGATTTCATGAAGTAAAACCGATTTTGGATGATTTAAATTCAAGGACATTACATTCATATAAGCGGAGCTTCTTATTTCAGAGTTTTCGTTTTTTAAGACGACAATCAAATCTGTTGGACAGGCAGATGCCCTTTTTATTAATTCTTTAGAATAGCACAAGATTGCAATTCCTTTGTAGATTTCGCATTTGGGGGGATAATCGTCGATGTAATAAAAATTCATTTGCTGTTTATTTGACAGATAAGGTTCCTGACTTAACAAATAATCTGCATATTGTTTTGAAGTTTCAGGGTCGGAAAATAAAACGATGTTTGTTTTATCTTTCCCATTATATTCTATTAAATTGCAATTTCCTAATTGTTTATTTTCAGGACTCAAATTCTTATTTCCTACTGCCAAAATTATTAAGATTATTATTCCGAAAATTATTACCAATGAGATTGATAGAATTAATATCTGTTTTGTTTCCATAGAAAAGATATACATTTAAGTTTTAAATAAGTTTCTTAAGGGAATTTATTTTAAATTATTTTCCTGTTCGTTTCACTCGCAGATTTTTCTATTAATTAAATAGAAAAAACTATTAATTATTATGATTAGAAATTATTTATTTAATTATCGACGAGAATTTACATTACTTCATTTTTTTATCAATCTCGAGCTCGAGTGATTTCGTGGTAGAGAGTAAATTAAAAATTAATAACTCGTGCGAAATTGCGAGATAAAAGCGAGTGACACAAAACTTTTTCAACTAAACATTTTATCTAATTACATGGTATTTGTTGTGAAAGTTCCTGGAATAAACGGGCTTGGAAAAACCAATGGATGCGAAAGAGCAGGCAATGCTTTGATTAAAAGTTTGAAGGAAATTTACAGCAACGAGGAAGGAAAACAAATTGATGCGGATTCTTTAAGACTAGAAGAAATTCATCTGGATAATTCTAATTTGGAATTGACTAATAAATTAATTTATGAAAATTCTTTTGAAAGGTTTGAAAAAGAATCAAAGACGATTTTTCTCGGTGGTGATCATTCTATAAGCTATTCTATAACAAGAGCTTTTTTTGATTATTGCCAATCTGTTAATCCAATAAGGGAGCCATGCCTGATTGTTTTTGATGCTCATCCAGATTTAATGCCCGCAATGAAAGAACCGACGCATGAAGAGTGGCTGAGAAAATTAATCGACGATGGTTTTCCTGCTGAAAATATTTTGTTAGTTGGAATTCGGAATTCAGACAAAGAGGAAAACAGATTTTTGAAAGAGAAGAAAATAAGAAATATTTCAATCAACAAGATAAAAGAGAATTTGGAGGAAATGACTGAAATTATTATGGAATTTTCTTCTGGAAAAGAACTTTATGTTTCTCTTGACATCGACGTTGTTGACCCTGCGTTTGCACCTGCTACCGGATACAAAGAGCCGGGAGGCTTTACATCAAGAGAAATTATTTACATATTTCAAAGAATAAATAAAATTAAAAATCTAAGGGGCGTTGATATTGTGGAAATAAACGCGGAGAAAGATAAAAAATTTGACAATATGACAATTAAATTAGGTGCTAAGATTTTGAGCGAGCTGATATAATTTTTTTGAATTTTAATTTATCCCGCCCACCCGCCCTAAATTTCTCTCGCTTCGCGAGATATTGATAAAATTAATAATACAAAAAAATCGTCGATAAGATGATAAAATATTTTCTTTGATTACTTTAATTTTATTTATCACGAGCCTGCGAGTGTTAATGTTATTTTATTAATTTCATTATCTAAAAATTTATAAGCAGAAACTTCTTAATTTTATAAATAATTAAAAATATTTTAAAAAAATGAGATGTTTTATTGCTATTGAAATTCCCGAGCATGTTAAGGCAGAAATTTTCCATGTTTTTGAAAAAATAAAACAGAGCGGATTAGTTGCAGGAAATTTTGTTGAAAAGGAAAATTTACATTTAACTTTGAAATTTTTAGGAGAATTAAATGCAGAAGAAATTGCCAAGATAAAAAAAGAACTTTTTGAAATTGAGTTTAAGAAATTTAATGCTGAAACGGGAAGTATTGGTTTTTTTCCGAATGAAGATTATATCAGGACTCTTTGGGTTGAATTAGTTGGAGGGGAAATATCTAAAATTCATAAAAAAATCGACGACAAACTTTTTGAATTTGGAATTAAAAAAGAAGATAAAAATTTTTCTTCCCATATGACTGTAGCTAGAATAAAATCTGTCAAGGACAGGAAAATGTTTATGCAAAAAATTAAAGAAATGAAATTGAAAAAAGAAAAATTCAGCGTCGATAATTTTTCATTGATAAAATCTGAGCTTACTCCTGAGGGGCCGATTTATAAAACTCTTGAGAAGTTTGAAGGGAAATAGATTTTGGATTGTCGAGCAACTTGTTGCTCGAATTGATATGGAAAATAGAATTAGTGTGAGAGAATTTCCTATCTGCTTACTTTTATTTTCTACGAAGAAATCTGTCGAAGACGATTTGCGAAGCATGGCTGCAGGATCAAAAACCGGCTGGTGGTTTTTATTTCGAAGTTAGTTAATTGAGCGAATGAAGTGAGTGAACTAATTTTTCAATTTTGCCTAAGAAATTTAACCTAACAATATTCAATATTCTTCTTCAATTAATCTAAATATTTCTGCTTTTTTTCCAATTAATTCAATTAATTTTTCTGACTGAGAATTAAATATTTCTTTTAATGATTTAAATTCTTCAAGAAGTTTTTTTGCTGTTTTCGGGCCGATTCCCGGAAAACCTTCCAAGATAAACTGCATTTGCTCTTTTTTGTTTCTTGCTTTTTTCTTGGCGTTAATTGGCATTTCATTTTCTTTTTTTCTTGCGATTAAATCTATGAATTTTGCAGTGTCAGAATAATTTTTTGTAAATAAAATTGGAATATTATGCCTTAAGAGAATTGCCAGCAAAAAACCGCGAATAGAATTTGGATGTAAAAAGGAACCTGCTGGTTCTCCGCGAAAATCATTGATTTTCGGGGCCCTGAAAATTCTTCTTTCTGAATTTTCTTGGTTTTGAATCTCCTCAAATTGCGGAACGGCGATTTCTAATTGCCTCCGGTGAAATCGCATATTTTTTTCATCACTATAAATCTCCTGCTCGTCAATCCCCTCAATAATCAATAATTTTTTTTCATATTGCTGCAAATCATCCAGTTGCTTCAACAATCGTTTGTTAATCATCGACGATATAAAATCAGAAACAGTTTTTCTTTCTATTGCGACATTTCTCACGATAAAGTCTGCTACTTTTAATTCCTTGAATTCAACTTCTAATCCAAGAGAAATAAGTTCTGCAGGAACCAAAGAATTTTTTTCACGATAATCTGCGATAATTTTTATTTTTTCTTTTGGACTGTTGTCTTTTATTATTCTTTCAGTTTTCTGGAATATATTGAAGATTTGTTTTTTCATTCTAATAGTATTTATTATGATAAACTATTTAAATTGTTTTTTAGTTAGAGTTATATGAAAAGAGGTTGGAGTGAAATTTTTATTTTAGGAATAATATTAATTTTATCTGTTTCTTTGATTTCTGCTTTTTCTTTTGGAGATTTTTTCAAGAAAGTTTTTGGAGTTGAAAAGGTGCAATTAAGTCCGGAAGAGGGATTAGTTGCTTATTATAAATTTGATGGAAAAAATATTTCAGTAAATCAAGCAGGAAATTACAGAGTTTATGTTTTATTTGAAACAACAGGACAAAGATTTGAGAAATCGTCGGAGTTTACAGTCGCATAAAATTAAAAATAATTGTTTATTAATATTTTTAATCATAAATATTTTTTCTGTGTCCAACTTTTAGAATTTGTATAATGTCTTTTTCGATAGAAAAAATAACTCTATAATCTCCAACCCTTAATCTAAAGTCGTCTCTTCCTTTTAATCGTTTTATATCTTTAGAAAAAGGATTTTCCGACAATTCCTCAATTTTTTTAATAATTCTTCTAGAGATGGAGTTTTCAAACTTTTCTAAATTTTGTAATGCATGTTCTTTCCATTCTATATTATACATTATAAACCAAATCTTTTTTTAACTTCAGCATGAGAAATACTTTTTCCTTTTCTCGCTTTTTCAATATCTTTTTTTGTTTGTTCATTCAGTTCTAAATCATCTTCTAACATTTTTTCAATTATATCGTTATAAGTTTCTCTTTCAAGTAGTTTCATTTTATCTAATGTTCTTTTAACATTATCTGAAATTTGTATTGTTGTTGACATTTTCTATATAGGTTTATAGTTTATTATAGATGACTATAGTATTTAAATTTTTCTATGATGTTAAGCCAAGTTTACAACTTAACATTAAGAATATATAATCTAGAATAAAAATGCTCGCGTAAACGCTCGAGATAAAGAATCAAAGTAGTGAAAGAAACAATTTTATTTATTAAATTATCGATGAGAATTTACATTACTTAATTTTCTCATTAATCTGCGAAATTATGAGCCGTACCTTGTTTTAATGATTTTAGTTAAGATTTTGGGTTTACTTTATATTCTTCAATCAATTTTTCACTCCAATTTCCTCTGAATATCAAATTTGCTGTTGTTTTTTAATTCGTCTTTAATTGTGGAAATTGCCAAATGCATTTTTTTCTCACGGCTTTTTGACGCGTAGTAAAAACTTTCGTCGCGAGTGGCTTTAGTTATCAAAATTATTAATTTTCCTTTCATTAATCTTGCTGTTCTTCCTGCTCTTTGTATTGAACGAATCGCGCTTGGGATTGGCTCGTAAAAAATTACCGCATTAACTTCTGGTATGTCCAAACCTTCTTCTCCGATAGATGTTGCTACAAGAACATTTATTTTCCCATCGGAAAATTCCTGTATAACTTCTTTTTGCTCTTTTTGGGAAAGTCCTGTTGCAATTTCTCCGTCGGAAGATGATTTTTTTGCCTGCCCGACAAAAACTTTTGATTTAATTTCTGGAATCTTGTTAAGATTTCTTGAGATTACTGTTGCTGTCTCCCTGAATTGCGTGAAGACAATTATTTTTATGTCTTTATTTTTTATTTTTTCCTTTTCTATTATTTCAACTAATTTAAAAAGTTTTGGATGCTCAAAATTTTTTGCGAGCAATTCTATAGACGAAGAATAAACATAATTAAATTCTGGTTTTGATACTAGTTTTACAACACCCCTGCTTTTCTTTTTTGATGCCATTTCAAACAAGTTTTTTAAATATTTATTGAAGCTTCCGAGAGTTTGTGTTTCCAATAATTCGAGGCTGTGCTGAATTTTTACTGCTTGAGCGCAGGCAGATGCAGCATGCATATAATTAAAATTTGTAGGATTTATTGCAAGCCCCCGGAAAATTTTTTTCTGCAATTCAATCAGAGTAATTTTATTTACCGGGCCATAAAGGACCTTTCTTTTTTTTAATTCTTCGACGTATTCATCAAATAATTTTTTTAAAACCTGTCTTAATTCTTCTAATTCTGAAGGAAATTCAACTTTTATTTTTTCAAATTCCAATTCCTGAAGATAATTTTTTACATCGTCGCTTTCTCTTGTCCGTAACTCAACTTCTTCTATGGAAAGATTTTTACAGATTTCTTTTATTTTGCTTGTTTCTGAACCAGGAGAGGCAGTTAACCCAATAATTCTTGGATGAAGAGACTGCTGAATGTATTTTTGAGCAACATAAGTGTAAGAATAATTTTTTACGCATCTGTGTGCTTCGTCTTCAATTAACAGGCAAACTTCTTTCAAGTCATAAAGATTTTTTTTCAAATCATTTCCAACACACTGCGGCGTCGAGAAAATAATGTCAGCAGTTTTCCATATTTTTTTTCTGTTGCCTGCATTTACTTTTCCTGTGAAAAGCTGCATGTCTGCAAATAACTCCGGGAGATATTTTTTAAAAGAATTAATGTGCTGTTCTGCGAGGGGGCGTGTCGGAGCGAGCAACACAACTTTTTCTCCAGGATATTTTTCCATTCTTTCTATTGCTAACATTAAGGCAATCAGGGTTTTTCCTAAACCTGTCGGTAAAACCACAAGGCAGTTTTTTTCGATGCAAGTTTCAAAAATTTTTTTCTGATAATCTCTGGGGGTTATTCCTTCAAGGTATTTCATTTTATAATTAATAATTAAATTAATGGGGAGTTTATAAAAATGTTTGGTGTGAGAAATTGATAAAAAATTGCTCGCTTCGCTCGATATCATTTTTAAAGTAATGGAAGAAACTACTTGTTATTTTCCCTTACAATATTCGATTAGATTACCTACGAGAATTTACATTACTTCAGTTTTATCAATCTCCGACGGCAGGAGTAGTAAATTATTCAAATAAAATTATAATTCTTTTTTATTTATTCCTTACAATATAAATTACCAAAATAAACGAGCAAATTATTAATAGAATTCCGATTAATGGAACTATGCTAACATAATAATCTTTTTCAACAATTACATTTCCTGTCAAGCTTAGATTTAAAAATAAAAATCCTCCTACAAATCCAATTAATGCAAAAATCGTGCACGAGGTTTTTGTTTTAAACCAGTCAAATATTTTTTTTAATTTTTGTATTTTCATCTTAAAAATTTCCTATTTTTTTCATTTTGAATTTTTCCTGAATTTAAGAGGCAAAAAATCTTTGATTTTTTTCATTTTATACCAATAAAATTGCGTAAGCGACAGCGATTATTGTTATTGTTGCTAGGAAGCTCCATAAAACAAGATTTCCAAAAAATATTTTGTTTCCATCTAAATCTGAAATTGGAATCATGTTATAAAATGCATAGTAAATACACAATTCAGAAAACAAAGGTATGTTAATTAAATAACCGACTACAGCGAATATTAAATTTGCGAAAATTCCTGCAGCTGCGATTAAACCGAGGTGCCATTCTGTCATTTCTGAAAAAGAATATAATCCGTGGCGTTTTGCAGCGCGATAAACTTTTGCCTTTACGTCGAAAACCAAACTAGCGAGCCAAGTTATATAGCCGACTGAAATTGCAGTTGTTATTAACGGCAGGAAAACTCCAGCATAAAAATTTTTTTGAAAACGCTTATTTGGCTTAAATCCATATCTGCTTACTTCCCAAAGTTTCAGTTCAACATCAGATTCCAAATAATATCCTGCGATTTTTTTTGCAAGAACATTTATCATTATCACAAAAAATATTGCAATCAGCGCATAAAGAAAATTATTCAGGGAAAAATTTAATATTGTTATTGAGAAGCCAATTACCAAGCAAGTTATTATTATCGCGCTTATTTCTTTGAATTTTAACATATTTTTTAGACGAATAGTTTTTTTATAAAGTTTATGTATATAGACAATTGCTGAATTTATAGCCGATTATCTTGCAATTGTCTAGATAGATAATTTTTAAGAAATTAAAATAAGCATAAAATTATCTATATTGCGGATTATGGAAAAGTATTTAAATTGAACTAATTTATTTTTTTTATGCGTATATAGAAATTCGGGAGAATTTCTAAATTCACATTTTTGGGAAAACAAAAAAATGAGAATAAAAAAGATATCAGAAATTATCGGATTGAAAGTCTATACAGATTCTGGCGATTTCTTTGGAGAGATTGAGGAATGCAATTTATTTGAAAACAAAATTGATGGATGGAGAATAAGTGTTGGCAGGGGCATTACCAGTTTAATTGGCGGTGCCCGGGGGGTTATAATCCCGCACCAATTCGTAAAAGCAATCAGTGATGTTTTTATTATAAATAAATCTGCCTTGCCTACATCTGAATCTGATATGGAAAATATTGAGGATGTAGATTAATTTTATATTTTTAGCTTCTCGATAAAAATTCTTATTCAGCAAACTGGAACAACATCTTCTTTTTTTGAAATTATTTTTTTATAATATTCTTGAGGGTCAAGTCCAATTTTTTCTGCGTGTCTGTGAGAAGCAGTTTTTACAATTATCTCTAAATCTTCTGTCATCTGCAAACCACCCATAATAAAAATATTTACTCTGCTTAATTCTCCTAAAAGATGGTCAAGTAAATAGTGTTCTTTTTCAGGCAATACATCAGTTTCAAGATTATGCCCACTCGAGAGAGATGCAATATATTCAATTACACAACGATGTTCTCTGTTAAATCTTTCATAATCTTCAACTTTTTTTAAATAATTCGCAAATTGTTCTTTAATTTCTTTTTTGTCTTCATCAGTTTTTGCCCCTTCCATTAAATGTTTATATGCAAATTCCCGTCGAGAAATACCTGTTGCATTTTTTAAAACATTGTCAAGGAAATCAATAACTTCTTGTTTTAATTGCGCTTTTTCTTCCACCATCCTTAAATTATTTTTATAAGCTATATAAATATATAAGGCAATAAATTAGATATTTCAAATACCTCTCCAATAAGTCACGCAAAAACATTTTTAAATCCCGAAACTATTTAATTATATGGTTGAAGAGATAATTTTACAGCATTGGATTTTTACAAGATTTGCATATCCTTTTTTATTAATATTTTTCCTTATTTTTGCTATTCTTGAAAAGACAAAACTTTTAGGAGAGAACAAGCAGATAAATGCGCTGGTTGCGTTTGTCATTGGTTTTATTTTTATTTCTGTAGCTTATCCAACTGAAGTTGCTAGTGATTTGATTTTATTTTTGACTGTTGCAATTGTTGTTATGTTTGTAGCATTGCTTCTCTGGGGATTTATTATGGGAAAAGAAGGATTGGATGTTTTTGGAAAAGCAAGCAAGGGATTAAAATGGGTTATGGGAATTGTGATTGTTGTTGCCGTCGGTATAGCAACTATCTGGGCAACTGGAGTTCAGGGAAATTTTATTGATACTTTATTCAGGCAGTCCTGGAGCAAAACTCTCTGGACAAATGTTATTTTTATTGCGCTGATTGCTGTTGCTTTGGCTGTTGTTGTGAGAAACAGCAAATAATTTTTTTGGGAAGAGAAAATAATTTTTTAGTTGAGATATTATGAGATGATGTATTCTTTTTTAAATAGTAACAAAATAGAAAGATTTATAAATATTAAATTATAAAGAAATAAATGGTAAAAGTAAAAACAGATTTAATGCAAGATGTGTGGTTTGTTATTTAGGATAGTAAAGCAAAAAGAGAACCTATGGGAACAATAGGAGAGATGGAAATTCCTATTGAAGCTTTGACTTCTCAAGTTGCATCATATACTTCAATTTATCGTGGATATGACTCTGAAAAAAAAGTTAACAAAGAAATATCCGAAACTGTAAGAGGTAAATTAGTAGAAATAATTCAAGAGTATAATGGTAATGTAGTTTTACGTCTTCAAAATCCTCTTTCTGGAGAACAAAGTTCTGTTAACCTTGGAACTTTACTATTAACAGAAGATAAAGGTCTTGTGGCAAAATTTGCTCACCTAAACCTTATAGATTAATTTTTTTTGGGGAAAATGATTTAGTAAAAAATATTTAGCTACTCCTTCGTCGTAGATTGATGTGAAAATTAAGTAAGTGAGATAAAATTTGTTGATATTAATTAAATTTACAAATCATTCTATTAATTAAATTTACAAATCATTCTATTAATTAAATTTACAAAGATAACAAAATTAATAGATAATCAGATTTTTCTTGTATTACTTTTATTTTCCAAAATTTTTCTGAAAGAAAAATTTTATCAATTTCGAACGAAGTGAACAATTCCAACGAAAGATATTTAAACAAATATTAACTATTTATTTTATGCTGGAAAATTTGGTGACGTTTGCTTATTATGGAACTTATAATACAGGAGCATTTGGAGATTTTTTGGATGCATTAGCTTACCAGGGATTTTTTAGTTTGTTTCTTCCGTTTCTTTTAATTTTCGCATTGCTTCTTGGAATTTTAAATCAGATAAATATTTTCAAGGAAAATAAAGCAGTTAATCCGATTATTGCTTTTGTAGTTGCGTTGATGGCTTTGCAGTTTGGTTTTGTTACTGAATTTTTTTCAGAAGTTTTTCCGAGAATGGCTATTGGATTGTCTGTTATTTTAGTTGTATTAATTCTTTTAGGAATGTTTATTCCTAAGAAAAACTGGGCGGCTTACGGGTTATTGGGAATTTCTGGGATAATTCTTATTATTGTATTAGTTCAAACTGCAGGAGCTGTTGGATGGTATGCAGGATATTGGTGGTATGCTAATTGGCCGACTGTTGCAGGAGCAGTATTTATTTTAATTATAATTGGAATTATTGTCGGAGCATCGCATGAACCAAGCAAAGAGCCTGTTGAATCAATTATTACAAGATTATTGCATGGGGGTAAATAAACAATAATTTTTTTGAAGAAAAATAAAAATGTAATTTAGAGATTTTGTTTTATAAAAGATTAAGTCGTTCTACAACCCAACATAAAGATTAGCAAGAATAAAATACCTGCTCATAAATTCGCAGATTTATATTACTTAATAAATGCAAAATGCGACGATAGGAGCGTAACTTTAATAATTAATCTGAGGGGATTTAATTTTTTTCAAAAATAAAATAAAAATTATCTTCTCTCATCTAAATTTTGCTGTTTTAAGAAATAGCTTAATTCTTGAGAAGATAATTCCCATCCATATTTGTCAGTAATTTCTCTTATTGTTTCAAGTCTTTTCATTTCAATTAAGGCGCGGTTTTTTTCGTTTTCAATATACATTCTGTCCCATGCTCTTATTGCTGCTCCTGTGCCAATTCCAATTCCCGACGCTAAAACTGCATATCCCAAATATTTTAAAAAATCAGTTACAGGTTTAACATACCATCTTTCGTTTTCCATTTAGAAATACAAAGTTAATAACTTTTAAGTTTTTATGTTGTGGAATATACTTCTCGCTTAAAGAAAAATAATGGAGAAAAATTTTTTTGGAAATTAATTTTGGAAAATTGCTCACTTCTGCTCACGACTTCGCACGAGTTATTAATATTTTTATTTTCCCTCTACCACGAAGTCGCTCGGTTCGATATAAAAAATTATTAGTAATATAAAAACGTAGATGAATAAGGCAATATCCTAAGAATCTTAACTACTAATTTTTATTAATATCTGCGAACTTGTGAGCAGGAATTATCTAATAATTTAAATTTTTATTTTCTTTTTTTAGGAGATTTTTCGAGTGTTGCTGAAGATTTTTTCATTACTTTTCCGAAGGAATCTTCAATCATTGACATTTCTTTTTTTATTGTTTCTAAACTGCTTCCGTAAGAGCCGACTTTTTCTAGAATTGATATTTGCAATTTGTCAATTATATTTTCAATTTTTTTAAGCCGTTCAGAAATATTTTCTATTTTTGATTCTGAAATTGTTTTAAATTCTTCCAATTTGTCTAATTGTTTTTGAGAGGCTTTTGATTTTTCAATAAACACCTGTTCAGATATTTCTATTATTGTGTCAGCATCGTTAAATCTTCCTGAATACGCATCTTGCGAATATGCTGCGGGCTGTTGATATTGCTGTTGAGAATAAGTTTCTTCTGGATAGTATTCTCCTTGAGGCTGTGGCGGAAGTTCTTCATTGGAATAAATTTCCTGTGTTTGAGGAGAATAAGAATTTTGCGCGTAATTTTCTGCAGACACTGCGTTTTTTATTTGCACTTGATTTAATGCCTGCATTATTTCTCTCGGAGATATTCCTTGTTGTTGCAAATTGCTAATTATCTGCTGGTCATCTATTCCCTGATTTTTCATGTTTGTTATTTCTTCTAATATGCTCAAATTATTTTATCTCGCAATCTCGCATGAGTTATTGATATTTAATTTACTCTCTACACGAAATCGCCCGCCTCCGACGGAAAATTTTTATTTATCATCATGTTCGGTTCTTATATTTAATGGCTGAAACATTTTTGCCTGTCTTGACAAAATTTCCAAATCTTCTTTTCTTGCGAATTTTGAAAATTCTGCTGACAGGGTCTCTAAAAATGATGTAACTCTTTCCATATTCTGTTTTAATATCTGCAAATCTTTTTTTATCTCAAGTATTTTTTGATTTGTTTCCTCTTTTGTTTCTATAAGATTTTTTCCTATTAAAATTAGTCTATCTTTTATTATTCTTTGTTTTTCCTCTAAATCGCGGAGTTTAATAATTAATTCATTAACATCAGGAGCATAATAACCAGCCTCTTCGTCCATAGAAATTTTAAGTAAAATGGGTTTAAATTTGTTGTGGAGAATGAAGTTTGCCGCTCACTTTGTTCGCAGATGGATTTAATAAATAATGTAAATCCGACGATAAAATGTAATTTAATGTTCTAATAATCTTATCAATAAAATTATGTGTTACCAATCAATTAAATTATTTTACTTATCTTTTAATCCTAAGATGCATTTTTCTTTTTAATAGTTTTAATAATTCTTCTTGAGCATTTATTACTTTTTGTATTGTTTCAATGTCGCAGTATTGTTCATAAGTTTTGCAACCCATAAATTTTTCTTCATTCATATAATTTGTAATTGTAAATTCATATCTCCCTCTGGAAGAATCTAAAGAAGCTATTTTTGGAACATTTCTTTTTTTAAACTTTTCAGCATTTTCTAAAAAATCTTTGAAAAATAAACTTGCGAACAATTCTTCTTCTTTTTTAACCACAATGTCATCTCCTTGTTTATTGTATGTCCGGTGAAGTGTTAATTGGCAGCAATAGTCAATTTTTTCTTCAATTTTTGTATATTGAGAATTTTTATCTAAATAAGTTGGAATTAATCTAATTACTTTGCTTTTCTTATCTATTTTTAATAATCTTTTGACATATGAACTAATTAGTTCTTGAGAATGGGGATTAATAGGTATTGGCGTGCAAGAGCCAACTAATTTTTCTAGTTCATTTTTCATTTTTGGAGTTAGCAAAAGTCTTTCACAAAAAACCCATTCTAAACCTTTAATCTCTCTCGCTAAATCAATTATTTTTGCTGCTTGTTTTTTATTTAGGTCTTCTATATCTAATAAATAAATCTCCCCATAACCACAAAGTTCATAGTGTTTCTTGCTTACAATATACATAAACTCGGAAAATTTAGAAAGATTATAAATATTTATATTATTGAATAAAATCTTTAGAAACAATATTAATTTCCCTATCATACAAAATATTTTAAACTCGATTAGCTTTTTTTATTCAGTTAATTATTGGAGAAATAAAAATGCAATTCAAAGAGGGAACACCTTTGTATTCTTACGAAGTGCAGAGGGAAGGCGGGGAAGATGTTCTTTATATTAATTATTTAGGAGCACCTTTTGTTCCGAGTTTGGCTGAGAATTTTCAAGTTATGGAAATGACAATTGATTCTCTTATAGAAAATCCAAATGTTTCGAGGATTGTTTTTGTTCAGCAGAAAAATTACAATTATGATTCAAGTGAAACAGACATGCTTTTGGAAATTGCCCACTTGTATGTATTTTTGCTGAAACAGGAAAAAATTCTTTCTCACGAAAAACTTGCTACGATTAATGAGGAATTTTTTAATCCGAGATATAATGATTTGTTTAATTTTCTTTATTTGCTGAAACAGGACCCAATTTCTGCTTATATGGAAATTAAGAGAATAATTATTGAGGCAAATATTTTTTCAGAAAAAATTTCTCCTGAATATAAAAAAGACCAGATTAATTACACACATTTTTTGGAAAAAATTTTCTCGATGGTTAATGGGACAAAATTAATCAAAGAGGCGATTCAGTATATGGAAGATTATAGGAAAGGCGACAGAACAATTTATCACAAGATTTTCCGCGCAGATGTAATTCCGAATTTTACTTTTACGAGGCTGGTTTTGGATTTGCCTGAAGATTCTGAAATTATTGACCAGTATAAAATTAAAGGAGGAGATTATGACGAGTCATTAGTTACTATTTTAAAAGTCCAGAATGAAGCGAAGTTAATGTATCACCTGAATCCTCCGGAAAATTCTTTAAGCGAAGAGCATAATATGATTTTGAATTTAGCAAGAGGTGTTTTAATTGAGCATCAGCCGAGAGCAGAGGAATTTGTCGATACTGACAGGACAAGAATGGTTTTTTATAATATTTCAAAAGATTTAGTAAGAGATTTGGCAAACAGCAAAGGAATTAATTTAAGTTACAATGATATAGGAAAATTAGCGACGATACTCGTGAGGCACACAATTGGTTTTGGACTTATAGAAGTTTTATTGCAGGATAAAAAACTTCAGGATATTGTTTTGAATGCGCCGATTCCGCTGACACATATTTTTTTGAGACATGAAGATTATGACGAGTGCTTCACAAATATTCAGCCAAGTCAGGAAGATGTTGATTCGTGGGCTGCTAAATTCAGAATGATTTCTGGAAGGCCATTGGATGAAGCAAATCCAATTTTAGATACGCAAATGTCTATAGGAAATATAAATGCGAGAGTCGCGATTGTTCAGCAACCCTTATCTCCCGACGGATTGTCTTATGCTTTGAGAAGACACAGAGAAAATCCATGGACTTTGCCGTTGTTTATAAAAAATAAAATGATTAATCCTTTTGCTGCGGGATTGTTTAGTTTTTTAATTGACGGAAGCAGGACATTACTCGTCGCTGGAACAAGAAGCTCAGGAAAAACTTCTGTGCTTGGAAGCTTAATGCTGGAAATTATTCCTAAATACAGAATTATTGTCATCGAGGATTCGCTGGAGTTGCCTGTTGAAGCTTTGAGAAATTTGAAATATGATATTTTGAGAATGAAAGTCAGGAGCGCTATGCTAAAAACAACAACAGAAGTTTCTGCTGACGAGGGAATCAGGACTTCGCTGAGATTAGGGGATAGTTCTTTGATAATGGGTGAAGTAAGAAGTCTTGAAGCAAAAGCATTGTATGAAGCAATGAGAGTTGGAGCTTTGGCAAATGTCGTCGCTGGAACAATTCACGGCGCGAGCCCTTATGCAGTTTTTGACAGAGTTGTTAATGACTTGGAAGTTCCTGCAACTTCTTTCAAGGCGACAGATATAATTATGATAGCAAATCCAATAAAATCCCCTGATGGTTTGCATTCGTGGAAAAGAATTTTGCAAGTTACTGAAGTAAGAAAACACTGGAACAAAGATCCGCTGGAAGAAAAAGGTTTTGTAGATTTATTAAAATACAATGTTGAAAAAGAAGAGCTTGAGACAACTGATGATTTAATCAACGGAGATTCAGAAGTCATAAAAGATATCGCATCAAATATCAAGGGCTGGTCTGGAAACTGGGACGCTGTTTATGACAATATTCTTTTAAGAGCAAAAATAAAAAAAGAAATTGTTGATGTTTCCGAAAAAATCAATGAGCCAAGTCTTTTGGAAGCAGAATTCAATTCGCTGAGCAACGACAAGTTTCACAAAATTTCCGACGCTGTAAGAAAAGAAGTTGGCTTGCCTTTAAGCGAAAGGGTTTTTCCAGAATGGCAGAAGTGGCTGATGCAGAAGATTAAGGGGAAGAGGATTTGAAAATGGAGAAGAAAAAGGAAATTTTAGATTATATTCGAGAATATACTTCCTCGGATGACACAAAAAAGATTATTAATTTAAATTACATAATTAATAAAGAAGGTTTTGATATTTGGAGTTTTAAGAAATTAATTTTTTTAGAATATTATCTTAAACTATATCTTTTAATTTTATCTGATAAATATAAATCAAAATGTTATTTTATTGATTTTTTTAGTAGTTGTGGTGCAAATAAAATTGAGAAAGGAAATATTAAATCAATTGGTTCTCCAATAATATCTTTGCTTAAGGGAGTTATTCCAAATAAAAAGAAGAATATGAATAATAGATTTTTTAATTGGATTTTTATGGAGATTGATCCAACTTTTTGCGATGTTTTAAAGAAGAGGGTAGAAAAAACATGTGAAATAATCAAAGAAAAAACAAATGAAGATTTAAAGATTGATAAAGATATTAAGATTATTTGTGGTGATTCTAATAATTTAATTGATGATTTAGTCTTAGAACTCGAAAAAGAATCGAAGACTGAAAGAATTGCAGTATTAGCATTCATCGACCCTTATAGATTTTCGGCTATTGAATGGCAATCTGTAAAAAAATTATTATCTTTAAAATATGTGGATATAATATTTACCTTATCAACTGGTACCCTAAGACGTGGAGTAGATATATGTAAGGAAAAAGAAAAATTTTTATCCCCCTCGTTATTAAAAGAATGTTCAAATAAAAAATTTTGTGATATACCCGAAGAAAAAATTGGTGATCTTTATGCAAAAGATATATTTGATGTAGTTGGAAGAGGAATAAATTTTTTTAGGAAAGGGATTAGTGTAAGAAATAGTGTGAATACAGAAATATATAGAATAGAATTATTTTCTCACTCTAAAAAGGCGGTTGAAATTGCTGAAAGTATCGCTAAAAAATTAGATAAATTAGATTATTCTACACTTAGCAAACTTCTTGATCAAACAAAAGGGCAGCCTTCTTTAAAAAAATGGTTTTAATCGAAAATTTTATTAACTTAGAATTCTTAGTTTTTTTATGAAAAAAGAGGTTGGAATTTTTTACATTAATCGTTCTAATTTATTATACAAAAGTAAAGTTGAATATGCAGATTTTTGTATAAATCACGTCGAAGGTTGTTCTCATGGTTGCCGATTTCCTTGCTACGCTTTTAACATGGCTAAGAGATTTGGAAAAGTTAAAAGTTATGAAGAATGGTGTAAACCAAAATTAGTAAAAAATTCTTTACGCTTATTAGATAAAGAAATTCCAAAATACAAAAATCAAATTAAATTTGTTCATCTTTGTTTTACTACTGATCCATTTATGTATAAACAACCTGAAATTTCAGAGATGACTTTAAAAATAATAGAAAAATTAAATCAAAACAATATAAAATGCACGGTTTTAACAAAAGGAATTTATCCTCGAGATTTAACAGAAATTAAAAAATATGGGAGAAATAATGAATACGGGATTACTATCGTTTCTTTAAACGAATCTTTTAGAAAAATTTTCGAACCTAATAGTTCTAATTATCTAGCAAGAATTAAAGCATTAAAAAAATTACATGATTTTGGTTTAAGAACATGGGTTAGCATGGAACCTTATCCAACTCCAAATTTAGTAAAACAAGATTTATTAAAAATATTACGAGAAATTTCATTCGTGGATAATATTATCTTCGGTAAATTAAATTATAATGTAAAAAGTAGTTCTTTTATAGATAATAAAGATTTTTATGAAGAACAAGCGAGAATTGTTGAAAAATTCTGTAAGATAAAAAGAATAAAATATCATATTAAATATGGAACTAAAAAAACTGATAATTTTTCTACTTCTAAAATCTTAGGAAAACCTCTTGTTAGTTTTCAAACAATAAAAGAAGATAAACTAATAGTGGCATAATCTTTACATCATTTTTATTATATATAATAATTGGTTTTAAAATTTTTCAACAAATTTCATTTAATAACATTTATTAATCAAATTTAATTCTATTTTGAAAATAAAATGATAAATTATTTAGAAAGAGAAGAAGAAATTAAAAGAGCATGGGAAAAAGTAGAAAATTCTCTTCCATGCCCTCTTGCTCAAGAAATCAGAAAATATTTTGATGAAGAACTAAGAGGAATAGAACATGATTTTAGAGAGCAATGCAAACATGCTTCAAATCTTTATAGATTATTAGGAAATCCATGTAAGGGAGTTGTTGTTCCTTCTTCAGATATTCCACAAGAAGAAAGAATAAGAATTTTTTCAGAACAATTTGAAGAAAAAGTTGCTTAATTTTTAGTATTGATTAATTTTTAAAATTACAATTATAATTGATTTTTATTTCAATAACATTTATTAATCTGTTAACTCAACTTTGAATTTTAATAGATTTAAAAAATTGCTCGCTCCGCTCGATATTGATAATTTATAAGTAATGCAAAAAACATCGTTGATAATTTTACTAACTTATTTTTCTGTTATTACTTTTATTATTAATATCAAACGCGAAAGCGTTTGCATTTTCTCCAAACATTTATTAATTAGAAAATTATATAAATGGACAATTGTTCATTAAAATGGACAATTGTTCATTAAAATGGAATTGAAAGAGAAATTACTTAGTTATTTTTTTGAAGAACCTGAAAGAGAGTTTCATGTGCGTGAATTAGCAAAGCTTATGAAAAAATCACATACGACAATTTCAAAGTATCTTAATCTTTTGAAAAAAGAGCAATTATTAGTTTCTTCTGAAAAGTTGAATCATCTTTTGTTTAAGGCAAATGTCAATAAAAAATTTAAAGATTTTAAACTAAATTATAATCTTTCCTTAATCCGGGATTCTGGATTGCTTGATTATCTTAAAGACAAATTTAATTATCCTGAAGCAATTGTTCTTTTCGGAAGTTTTGCAAAAGCGGAAAATATAAAAAAAAGTGATATTGATATTTTGGTTGTAAGCCCAATTAAAAAGAAAATTGAATTAAAAGAATTTGAAAAAAATACTGGACATGAAATTCAGATTTTTATTTATTCTGGAAAAGAATTATTTTCTCTTAAAAATAAAGAACTTTTAAATAGTTTTATTAATGGAATTGTTTTAGAAGGATATATTGAGGTGATTAAATGAATTTTGAATATTTTATTGTAAAAGGACTTGTAAAAAAAACAACGATTAATCTTTTGTTGATAAAATCCCTTATAAAAACTTCTGAAGAAGATTTAAAATTTCTTAAAGAATTAAAAGTAAAACAAAATTCTGCAAGAAAAATTATGAGTAATTATTATGATGTTTTGAGGGCTTTTTTAGAGGCAGTTGCAATTTCCAAGGGATATAAAATTTATTCTCACGAAGCATTTACCCCTTTTTTAGAATTTATTGGAGAGACAAATATTTCACAGCAATTTGACAGATTTAGAAAAATAAGAAATAAAATCAATTATTATGGTGAAGATATTTCAATTGAAGAAGTTCGGGAGAATATTGAAAAAATAGAAATTTTAATTAAGAAATTAAAGGAGAAATATTTTAAATAACATGCCGAACAAACCTGATATAGATGATATTCTAAAAAAATATGGCGGAAAAATAGAGGGACAAATTAAAACTTCTGGAATTCAAAATATTAATTACAGCAGGGAATATGTAAAATTCAAGCAAGAGATGGCGCCGGATTTGACAAGATATGAGAAATGGTGCCAGAGTCTTGGAAATTTTATAAGATTAAAAGTTTCTGAAAAAGATGAATTGAAAATTAAAAAATTTTTAGATATTTCGCATTTAAATGTTGAGCCATGGCAGGCTTTGTCTTTGTCAGTGATGACTTTTATTTTTGTTTTTTTTCTTGGATTTTTAATTTCCATCGGAATTTCTTTTATTAAAGGAGGAAATAATCTTATTACGATTCTGGATAATTTTCCTTTTTTATTTTTCTTTCTGATAATTTTATTATCTATATTTTTATTTTATTTTGTCAATGGTTATCCGCAGAGGTTAGCAAATAAATGGAGATTAAAAGCTTCGAGCCAGATGGTTCCCGCAATTCTTTATATTGTTGTTTACATGAGGCACACGCCGAATCTGGAAAAGGCAATTGCTTTTGCTTCAGAACATCTTCAATATCCTCTTGCGCTTGATTTTAAAAAAATATTTTACGATGTGGAAATTGGAAGATATTCTACAATAAAAGAAAGTTTGGATAATTATCTTGGAATCTGGAGAGATTATTCTCCTGAATTTATTGAGAGTTTTCATTTGATTGAATCGAGCTTGTTCGAGCCTGACAATTCTATGAGAATTACAACTTTGGAAAAAGCTCTGCAGGTAATTCTCGACGGTGTTTATGACAAGATGCTGAAATTTACCCATGAAGTTAAAAGCCCGCTGACAAATGTTTACATGCTTGGAGTTGTGCTTCCAACTCTCGGACTCGCCTTACTGCCTCTTGCTTCTGCGATGCTTGGAGGAATGATAACCTGGGTTCATGTTTTTATTTTGTTTAATTTAATTATTCCTTTTTTTGTTTTTTATTTAGTTGATAAAGTTTTGATGATGAGACCTGGAGGATATGGAGAAACAAGTTTGCTTGAAAGAAATCCAAATTATTACAAATATAAAAGCAATAAATCTTATTTTTGGGCGTTTTTGATTTGCCTGCCTTTTTTTATAATCGGACTTTTGCCGTTGATATTTCAATACACACCAGTTCCTGATTGGTTTGGATTGCAGAAAGATTATACTTTTTCGCAATTTGGCTTGCCCCTAAGCGAAAAAGTTTTTGATTTTCAGCAGGGAGATACAGGAATTACAGGGCCGTTTGGTTTTGGAGCTTTGCTTTTGAGTTTGTTTATTCCCCTTGGATTAGCAATGTTTTTTTCAATTGTTGCTCGTTCAAGAACAAAAGATTTAATTGTTGAAAGACAAAATACGCGGGATTTGGAAAGAGAATTTAATAATTCATTATTTCAGTTGGGAAACAGAATTGGAAACGGGATGCCGCCTGAACTTGCTTTTGGAAAAGTTGCTGAGAGTGTTAAAGGATTGAAGACAGAGGATTTTTTCAGAAGAGTTAATTATAATATTCAGCAAATGGGAATGGGAGTCGAGAAAGCGATTTTTGATGAGTCGAGGGGAGCGATTAGTTATTATCCTTCTGATTTGATTGCAACAAGCATGAAAATTTTAATTGAATCTTCAAAGAAGGGATTGAAAATTGCAGCAGTAAGTTTAATGAGCATTTCCGAATATGTGAAAAATATCCAGAAAATTACAGAGAGGTTGAGAGATTTGCTTGCTGAAATTATTTCTGATATGAAAAGCAATATGACTTTTCTTGCTCCTTTGCTTTCAGGAATTGTTGTTGGATTAGCGACAATGATAACTGCCATTTTGAATAAATTAACTCTTGGAAAAGATTTAGCCGGAGCAGGAGATGTTGGTTTGGGAAACATAAACGGCATATTGCAAATTTTTGATTTGACTAAAATGATTCCGCCTTATTATCTGCAAATTATCGTCGGAATTTATTTGGTGCAAATTATTTTTATTTTGACATCAGCGTTGGTAACTGTTGATTCCGGCGAAGACAAATTGGAAAAAACAAACAAAACCGGAATAAATCTTAAAAGAGGAATGACGCTTTATTTTGTCGCTGCGCTGTTCGCAAATATTTCATTATTTATTCTGACAATTGTTGTTCTCGGAGGATTGACGGCGGGATGAAAATTAATTGATGGGAAAATAATTTAATAATTTTTTGTTTTGCTGTTTTCGTTGAGATTGATGAAGAGTAGAAGTAATGTGAAATATTTTTTTGATTTATTTATTTTTCCGACTAAGAAAATTGACGAAGGTGATTTTTGTAATATCTTTATTATACAATAATCTTTAAATATGGAAAATCTTCTAAATTAATATGGTAGTGAAGGGATTTACATTCATAGATAATTTTGAAGCAAGGAAGGCAAGAGCAGATTTAATTTATTTAATGTGGTTACATGTTAATCAGGATGCTGTTATTGAAAAAGAACTTACCAATGGGGAAATTGAAGAACACATTCAACTCGCAGAACAGGGCAGATATGATGAAATGGTTAATCGTTATGACATTAGGCACGGGGGGGATTTGTTGGATGTTCGAGATTATTTCAAAAGATATTATGGTCCAGAAGCAGAAAAGAAAATAAAAGAAAAAATTGGTGAAGATAAATTTATTGAATATGAAAGACTTGCAAGAGAAGGAAAATTAGACGAAATCCCAGAAATGATTGGTTATGGAACAGATAGCACAGCACATCCCCGAGGATATTTTAAAAGAAATTCAAAAAGTTTAAAGCATAATCTTAATTAATTTTTGTTTTGCTGACTTTGTCGGAGAAAATTTTTTGTTGAGGGAATTTAGTTCACTGCGTGAGTTATTGATGTGGAAATATAAAGTAACGAAGAAACTATTATTTATCTAATTAAGATTTTATCGACGAGAATTTACATTACTTAAAAATATTAATATTCGAGCAACTTGTTGCGAGCAAATTATCAATAAAAACTTCATCTATACATTTCCCATTTTTCCGACACTGCTCTGGGAGTATAAATATTTCCATATTCGGGATTTCCAATAAAAACTTTTGCAGTTGAAGTTGTGGTTTCTGGGGTTTCGTTAAATGGAGTGAATCTAATTCCCAAGAAATTTCTTGCTAATTTTAAATATGCGATGTTAATGTCTCCGGAATTTTCAAGTGCTGTTCCATGAATATTTTGATGAGGGAGTAGAATTAGATTGTTATTGAAATAAACTCCAAAATATCCTTTATCCCGCCCCTCAAATTGATAATCGAAATTAAGATAATTGGAATTTGATTTTAAAAATAATTCCGAGTCAATCCAGACTGATTGCGTTGAAGTTGTTCCTAGCGACTCTGGGTTTGGGGATGTTAATTTTGTTTCAAGAGTTATTCCTCCTGTGACTGAATTTATAATTCCATTCTCGCTGGTTCTTATTATTCTTTGAGCTAATGGTTCTTTTCCCTGATAATCTCTTCTTAGAAAAACCGCGTCTTTTCCGAGGGGAAATTTTGAAATATTATCATTCCAGATTTTGTCTCCATGAATTAAACTCCTCACAAATCCATAATTTTTTGAACCGAGAGGATTTGTTGTTATTGTGTCCTGATACCAAATTCTTGGAGCAGAATGAGTGTCAGGATCAACAATATTATTTATATTTACATTGTGCGAGTTTTTTAAATTCCATTGGGTAAAGATATTAGTAAGAATATCGTAGGTGAAATAGTTATCACTCCAGAAATTTGTTTTAGTGTTTCCTGTTAAGTTTCCTAATTGATTCTGCATAAAAGGAAGAGCATAAGCATCTAAAAATGTTATTTGTATTTTTGCATTTGGGTGGGATTTTCGAATTTCATCTGCAACTCCGCTTATCAGCCATGCTCCGCAGGAATTTCCAATGAGCTGAACTTGTTCCAAATTTTTTGAAGAATAACTTTTTCCAACTTTTTTTCCGAGTTCTCTTGCAGTAATTTGCGATAATGCTAATTTTACTGAAATTTCATAGGCGCTGTCAAGTGGTTGAATTATTGAAGCTTGTTCAGTCCAGTCATAACTTATCACATCCCAGCTATCATCAATTTTTCCTTTAATTGAATTTTTCATTTCTTCATGCCATTTTCCCGACGATGGAGGTATAAAAGGAATATTAAGTCCGTGAGTTATAAAAACGAGATTATTTTTTTCTGGAACTGGAGGTTCTTCTGGGGGAATTATTGGAGGGGTAATTGGGGGTTGTTCTCTTTTAAATTTTATTAATCTGTCATTAGCTTCACAAACAATAAGCCCTTCTAAATAACTGCCATCAATATCTTCGATATCTGTAAAACGACCTAAATTTACTTCTTGAATAAAAGTCATTTCTTTATTTGTAATTATTGGTGTTCCTTTTCCTGCTATAAAATAACTATCTGGAGTTTCTCGAATATCTTTTGCAATTTTCATAGAGCTAAGTATTTTTTCAGATATTTTATTTCCCAAAGAATCTGTTTTTATGAATAAACCCTGATTACGTATAGAACCATTTTCTCCTACAATTACATAACCACTGTCTGAAACTTGTTCAATATTGTATCCCTTTTCAAAAGTTCCTCCATAAAATTTTTCCCATTCGGTATTTAAGGAAGAGTATAATTTTTGCAGCCAAATATAATGACCACTGAAACCTTCTCTCATTGTTGCCTGTCCAATTAAAAATACATATCCCCCATCTTTTGTTTTTTTAATTTTTGCACCATATTCTTCTCCATCACCTTTGTAATCATAGTAAATTCTTTTTTTTTCGTTTAAGTCTTTATCTGTTTGTATTAAAAAAGCATCAGTATAAAAACTATTTCCACTACCTCCAAATAATGTTCCAACAAATAAAATATCACCATTGTTTGTTTCTAAAAGTGAGGTTCCATGAAAATTATAGTAAGATTCTGAAAATTTTTTTGATTTTACTCCTGAATTATTTCTTCTACCTAAATATGCCCTGTTAGGAGATTCAGCTGTCAATCCAACAAAAAGCATATCTCCATTATTAGCTTCAATAATTTGATTAATGTATGCGCAATTTTCTGTATTCGTCGATATTATATCTCCTTTGGAATTTATTTTATTGGTTAAGCTTACCCAACCAGTTCCACTAAGAAAACTTTTAGTAAGAAAATAATTATTATCTTTTGTTTTAGTTATTGAATTTCCTCCAAAACTTTTTTCCCATTCAATTTCCGGAGCAATTATTTCTGTTTTTACAATTCTTTCCAAAACTTGTCTTTTTGGAGGTTGAGAAATTTGTTGAGCACCAATAGGAGAAGAAAAAAATAAAGATGATGCTAATGCTACAGGGGTTAGTATTTTTTTAATTAAGGATTTCATAAATTTTATAGTTTTTTAGAATATAAATATGTTTGGTTGGGAAGATTTTGCTCGCAACAAGTTGCTCGATTAATATTATTTAAGTAATCTAAATTCTCGTCGATAATTTAATCAAATAGGTTTATTGTTATTATAAAATATTTTTTCGCACTACTTATATCTTTTATCAATATCTGACAAAGTCAGCAAATTAGAAAATTAAATTTTTAGTTAAATTTATTAATTCTATTTTTCTTTTAGATTTATGAATAAAAAAGGTGATATAGAATTTGGGGATGAGGGAATTCCTGGTTGGTTAATTGCATTAATTATTCTTGCGATTATGCTGGCTGCTTTTTTTATTTTGAAAGATAAGGGAATTAATGCAATTGAATATATAAAAAATATGTTTAGATTTGGAAGATGAATTATGAAAAATAAAAAAGGAAATCTTGTGGCTGATAAGCCAGTTGTAATTGTTATAGCTTTTTTGATTGTTGCAGCAGTGCTGATTCTTATTTTCAGGGCAGATATTTTAAAATATTTTGGGTTTATTCCAGATTATAGAGGAAATGGAGGAAATCAAGAAGACAAGGAAATTGACGCTGACAAAGTTGTTGATGTTGAAGTTGTTCCGGAGACAACAAAACCTTTTTTAGTTGAAATTGTCGACGAGAAAGGCAAGATTACCCAAAGCATTACTTTTTTGGATAATATTTATTTGAGTATAGATAAAGGCGAGAGAAAATGCGTGAATTATAAAATAACTCCCATAGTTGTTTCAAATGTTCAGGGGGCATTTGTTTTTAAGGAATTACTGGAAATTAAACCTGCAGATTCAGTTTTGGAAAAAGAAATTATTAGTATAGAAAATTATCTTAAAAATGATAGGAATAAATTTGGTCCTGGTTTTATAGATTCAAATCATTTGTTGAGAATAGAAGTTGTTTGTTTGGATTCTCTTGAAAAAGAAATAGGAAAAGAATATTCAAATTTTATTAAAATTATTTCTCCTGAAATTATTAGTTTAGGTTTTTATTATAAATCTAACGAGAAATTTATTAAGATTGTTGGCCCGCCACAAAAAAAATTAGATATTTATCTTGTTGTTAATCATGCAGGATGTGAAAATAATATTCAAACCGATTTATTTAGGAGAACAGCTTGGTGGAAAATATTGTCAGGAGATGAAAAAATTGAGGAAATTTCTATAGAAAAAAAAGATAGAAATTTTGTTAGTTATGTTATTAAAAATCTTCAACCTGGAGAATATTATGCAATATCGACGTGTGAAGATAATCAGGGAAGATTAATAAATAAAGAACAAACTAAAATTGATTTGGAGATAATAAAATGAACAAAAAAGGAATTTTAATTTCAAATGCTGTGAAAATGGTTATTGCTGTGGTTTGTTTGATTCTTTTGTTTTATACTGGAGTTAGTCTTGCGGGAATTTTTACGCAGAAGACAGGAGCTCAGCAGGCAAAAGCAAATCTTGAAGATTTAGAGAGAACAATAAATAGTTTAGAAGAAGGAGGGACAACTCAATTTGTTTTGCTTTCTCCGTCGGGATGGGAGGTGGTTGGATTTTCCGGAGAAAATATGCGAGTGCCTAATGAATGTAGCCAGTTAAAAAATTGTTTATGCTTATGCAACCTCGATGAATCTATTCTCGAATTTAGTCAGGTTTATGAATTATGCGAAAAAAATGGTTATTGTATAGAAATTAATGAGAAAGAAATTTCTGTCAATAATCGTCGTTTTTATCAACCCAGAATTAATCCCATTTCAATTGATAGTTTAGTTAAAAATGGCGAACATCTTTTGATTAAAAAAGAAAATATTAAAGATAAAGACGAAATTAGATTGATTATTGAAGCTGAGAAAGATGGAAGTGATATATTAATTGAGACAAATGAGGAAGGGACTTAAAAAATATATAATATCATGGAAAAAAAAGGTGATTTAAAATTTATTGTTGAGAAAATAATTTTGATTTTGCTGTTTGTTGGTTTGATGTATGCTATTTACAAGGCATTGGAGGTTTTAACAGGGATATGAAATCAAAAGAAATTAAAATTTGCCTCTCCAACTCTCACGCGATACGGCGTCTGGCTACGAGTTGGATACAAGAAAATCTCAAAGAGATTTTCAGTGGCATTAAACTCCGTCGGAGTTCAATGAAAAAAGGAGGATTAACATCCACGCAATTAATAACAATTATTTTAATTGTCGCAGGATTAGTAATTATATTTGGTTTTATATCGCGAATAGGCTGGGCAGAAAATGTTGACAGAGGAGTTTGCCATGAAAGTGTTGTGATTCGAGGAACTCTTCCTGATTATCTTTTTGCTGATACAAAATCTCTTTCTCCATTGAAATGCAAGACAAGAAAAATATGTTTCAGCGATAATTTAATTAAAAAAGGAGAATGCAGCGAAGATTATTTAGGGGAAAAATTTGATACAATTAGAGTGAGCAGTGATTTGGAAAAACAAAAAACACAAATTAAAATGATGATAGCGAGGGAAATGGCTGACTGCTGGAATATGATGGGTGAGGGAAAATTATTACTATTTAATAGAGGAACTTTTACCAGCGATACAGAATGTGTTATTTGTTCTATTGCAGATTTTGAAAGTGATGTAAAAACTAAAAATGAAAAAGTTGATGGAATGACTTATTATTTGATGTCGCATCTTGTTCCGAATACAAATAAAACTTATTGGGAATATTTAACAAGAAGTAATGCAAATAATTTGTTTATTGAAAAAGGAAAAAAATTAAGCGACATAGATAAATTATATTCTCAAAATCCAAAAGCAATTGTGTATATTGAGATTCAAAAAACTCGTATCGGAGCGTGGTTTGGAATTGGTGTTGGAACAATTATCGGAGCACTTATTGGAAAATCTGTAGGAGCACCTATTGGAGCAGTTATAGGAAGCATTGTTATTCCAATTCCAGTAGTTGGAACTGCTGTTGGTGGTGGAATTGGTTTTGTCGTCAGTGGAATTGCTGGTGGAGTTATTGGAGGGGTTGCGGGAAATAGTTTGCAGACGACGATAAGTAGTTTTGAAGGAGATTCTGCAGCGGGAATTGTATTAGCAGATTATGATCCTCAAGAATTCCAAAAAATAGGATGCGATTCTTTTGAAAATATTCCGTGAGAAATTGACAAAACCTCTTCTCGCAATTTCGCACGAGTTATTATAATTAATTTTTTGTCTCTACCACAAAATTGCTCGTTGTTTATTGATGTAGAAAAAATTAGTAATTGAGGAAAATACTGATTAATTTATTATCATCGTGTGTTTTAGCATTACTTATATTCCCGCATCAATTTTGCGAAGCAAACATCTCGTTAAATTTATAACTTTGTTTTTTCTTTATAATTGATACAGAAAATAGAAATTTTCTGTCTTTTCAAAATAGGAAATTTTAAAAATGATAAAGAGGTTTTTGTTGAATAAAAAGGCAGAGGGAGAGACACTTGTCGATTCTCCTGTTGTTTTTTTAGTTTTGAATATTTTATTTTTTTCAATTTTGCTATTGTTTATTTACAAGCAATCCACCGGAGCATTTATTTACGAACAGGCTTATGCAAAACAGATTTCAATTTTAATGGATTCTGCAAAACCAGGAATGACAATCTATGTTAATTTAACAGAAGGAAATGAAATTGCAAAAAAAAATGAATGGGATATAAAAAATATTGTGACAATTGACGACGAGAAAAATAAAGTAAAAGTCAGACTGGCTAATCGCGGAGGTTATGAAACATCTTATTTTACAAATTATGGCTTCGACCCCCCTAAAATTGAAGGAGAATATCTTGTTATTAATGTAAGAGATAAAAATGAACAAGAAAAAAATAGAGACAGATTAACTGCTATTGTTCAAGATTATTCTGATAAAAAATATGAATTTAATTTTGTTTCACGAGAGCAGACAGATGTTGAGAAAGCAATTTTATTTGCCAAAGAAAATAATATTGGGAATAGAAGATGTTCGTGCGGAGAGGAGTGTGTGAATTATGCGAAATATATTTTTGAGGCATCTACAAATAATAAAATCGACGATGCTTTGATTTTATTGGCAATAATGATTCAGGAATCGTCGTGTGAAAATTGGAAATGCAATGAAAAGGGATATTGCGGTTTAATGCAAATATCTGGGAAAATAAATAATTATATGGATGCGAAAACAAATATTGACGAAGGTGCAAAAGAACTTCGTGAAAAATATGAAATTTATAAAGACGGAAAAACTTTTGCGGGGGCGTGCAGTGAAGAATACAAAACAAAATATTATTCTGGATGGAACGCTGCTTTGCGAGGATATAATGGATGGGGATGCAATCCAAATTATCCTAATCAGGATTTTTATGTTGAAGAAGTTTTATTCATTTATAATAAATTAAAGGAGAGCGTAAATGTGTAATCTAAAAAATAAAAAAGGAGTAGAAGTTCTTTCTTTTTTTTGGTTTGCTGTGCTTGTTGGTGTGGGAACTGGAATCAGCGTCGGAGTTTTATTTTTTTATTCTGCAGATGTAGATGTAAGGAAAACAGAAGCGAATTATCTTTATTTTAAAATAAGCGACTGCCTTGTGCAAAACGGACTTTTACTGGACGAAGTTTTAGACGAGAATTTTAATATTTTTGAAAAATGCAGTTTGGATAGTTATACATTTAGTGGGGAAAATTTTTATTTTTATATTCAGTTTTTTAATGAACCTGATTTAAAATTAAGAAATTCTTTAACAAGCGAATCCGGGAAGATTAGAAAAGAATGCGAGATTGTTCTGAATGATGAAAAAATTGAAGCGAAATATTATCCCAAGTGCTTTGACAATAAAGGGGGGAAAATTAATTTTTTTTATTTTGAGAAAGGAGAAATTAAAAAAGGCTACATGAAAATTTTAACCGCGTCGAATAATAATGGAATTAAATTAGCTATGGTGAAAATATGAAAAATAAAAAAGGAGATGCTCCAGAAACAATAATTTGGTTTGGAGCGATTTTTCTAATATTTATTATAATGCTTATTTTTTTGGGATTAACTTTCGGTTATCTTGGAATAAGAAAAATTTCAGGAGGAGAAAATGAAATTTTAATGAATAAGAATTTTGCGGTTTTAAGAGGGCAGAATGAATTGATAACGATGTTGAATTCCCCTTTAACTGATGAGTTAAAGAAACGACAGACAATTAGAGATTTGATTATTGAATGGAAATCAAATAAAGATAATTCTCTTGAAGAAAATTTCAAGGAAAAAATAAAAAAAGAAATTGATAATTTTTTTAAGGATAAATCGATGAATTACCAAATTGTTATTTTAGTCAATGGAGATGAAAAAATTCGCACAGGAATGAAGAATATTTGCATAAGAGAGTCTGAGAGAGTGTCATATAAGGTGCCCTGCTCTGAATCAGAGGTTTTTTTATTAGCCGGAAACAAGAAAATTGCTTCGCAATTTTCAGGGGCATTAAACTCCGTCGGAGTTCAATATGATAAAATTGAAATTAAATTATTTTATGAAATTTAAAATGAAAAAAATAGGAAATTTTTTACATCATGGAAATCAGGAAAATTTGAAGATGAAAAAAAATAAATGTTCCCTAAACTCTATCGGAATTCAACGAAATAAAAAAGGAGTTGGTTTAATTGCAACAGTGCTTTTAGTTCTGATGGTTTTAACTACTGTCAGTTATGCACTTTATAGTTTTGCGACGACATCTGGAAAAATCAACGCGAGAATTTCAGATGCTTCTTTGACTGAATTGATTTTAGCCAGAGAACAAATAGCTGAATTTTATATTAGAGAATCAGGGAAAAATGCGTTTATTAAAACTTATTCTAATTTTATTAAGAATGGAGAGTATATTGAAAATCCTAAGACCAACTTTAATTATTTTGAATTCGGGGAGCTCAATTCCAGATTAAATGAAAAATTTTCTGAAGAGTTCAAAAAGAATTTTTTGGAAGAATTTAATAAATATGAATTTGAAGAAGATTATTTGAAATTATTAAAAGAAAAAATTGGAAATTCAAAGATTAGTTATAATAACAATGAGGTTAAAATTGAAATTGACGGCTGGGAGACTGAAGAAAAATCTGAAAGTTTGATAATTTATTATAATCCGAAAATTATTGTTGAACTTAATTCTAATGATTTTGGCGTTGATAGTTTTGAAGATTTGAAAAAAGCAAAAGATGTTTGTGTTAAAGCAACAGACAAGGGAAAATGCTATTTTGAAAATTTATTTTATTTTAACAGCGTCGAATTGAAAGACAGCGATTCGGGAATAAATTATATTCACCTTAGTTCAAAAAAACAATTTTTAATTGATTCAGAATTCAGGAAAATTGAGTTTGATTTTATTGGGGTTTGAAATTAATGCGTAGATTTATGACATTCGTAACAATGTATTTATGTTTATTTGGTTCGCTCGCGATTGATGTTGGGAGATAAAAGTAGTGTGAAAAAAATTTCTTTATCATTTATCTATATTTTTCAACGAAGAAATCTGGCAGCGTCGATTTCGGAGTAAATATCAATTTGAACAACAAGATTGCGAGCAAATTTTTCATTTTTCCTAAGACAAAACAAACCTTCAAATTAAAAAGATTTAAAAATAAAGAATTC
>ERZ1292629.898-Hain-H43-01um-R1-898-length-32009-cov-5_pt1 | contig 32009 bp, 52 predicted proteins | sample MGYA00564399_ERZ1292629 | MGnify/ENA primary metagenome ERZ1292629 (study PRJEB36523, sample SAMEA6512636) | groundwater metagenome | collected 2019-01-08 | study: AquaDiva: Metagenomics assemblies of 32 groundwater samples
GCACAGGACCACGTAGACACCTACTTCAAGATACGTTTGGAGGATGCACAGGCGAAGTACGACAGGAAGATAAAGGTAAATGAACTGGCCTACAACTACGCTGATAGTAAGCAGAAAGCGGCCCTTGAAGAGCGAAGAAGGGTAGAGGACAGGAACTATGGTACCCAGCGAGACAATCTAAATTACGCACGAGACCTGGCGAATCTAGCACTCTCTACGGGTCAGTCATCCCTCGCAGCAAGTATCCTTAAATCCGACATGAGCGCAGAGTCACTCGCTAATTACGCGAGCGGTATCCGGGTGCCTCAGAAGAGTACTGGTTCTGGTGGTTCAACCACCCCGCTTGGGATACTCGATATCGCCAGGTACAACGAACTGTATCCTGGTGCCGGAGTTGTACCTGGGGACTCGGAGGCAGTAGCGAACGCTAAGGTGGCTGCAAGCAACTCGCCAGCAGGTCAGAGGGCAGCACTTGTGGCTGGGTTTGCTTCAGATGTTGGTAAGGTTCCCTATGCAGACACGGTGAAAGCAATCAACAGTAATCCGGCATTTGCTGATAAGGCTGCTGCCTTGAGCGCGGCAGCAGAGGCGTATGGAGTTGTTGATAAAGCAAATGCTCCACCATCTAAGATTGAGCAGGAAATAGCCCAACTCTCTAAGTCAGGCATATTAAATGCCGGTGATGTAAGAGCTTCTTTGAAGAGCCGTGGCTATAGTTACAGTGAAATATACGATTCAAGTGCAGCGAACTTCATCGACAAAATCAGCTACAGCCTATTTGGTAGATAATTATGTCTTTCGCTTCTGACTTCGGGAAGAAGACATCAACAACCCAGACGGGTTCTTTCGCATCCACATTCGGGAAGAAACCAAGCTCTAAGCTCGACCTCGGAACGCTTGACGGCCTTCGAGCTAAGGCAGACGAGATTGGATTCGCAGAAGAAGCAGCGAAGATAGTAGACACCAAACCAAAGCTGTCGGCTCTTCAGCGTCTTGGAAAGGGTCTTGGCGCGTTCAACCCTGCTGAATCTATACTTACAGGGCAAGAAGAAGGTGCCATTGCTGGACTCATTGAGTATCCAAAGAGAATAGGGCAGAGTCTCGGTTCTGCCCTTACGGGTGTGGACTATGGGGGTACACAGCGCGGCTTTAAGGAAGTCGCGGAGAAAGCTGGTATAGAAAATGGGATAGCCAAGTTTGGTATCGGATTTGCGGGAGATGTTCTTCTCGACCCAACAACCTATCTTGGCGGCGCAATAGTGAAAGGAATCGGATGGGGGGCAAAGACGGTTGGAGGTGCTGCTTTGAAGGGGGTAGGAAAGGTAGCCCCAGAGACAGAGGCGGGACTTCGTATGGCTGGTACTGGTCTGAAGGACGCTCTTGGTAGGTCTTTTGTATACGGGTATAAGGCAAGTGACGGTGCGCCAACAGATGTACTGACCTTCCTCTCTAAGCAACAGAGGTCTCTTCTTGAACTTGGAGCCTCAAACCTGGCGAGGCTTGGTACGGGAGTCCTTTCAAAGTCACAGCAAGAAGAATTAGTACTCAAGCTCGCGGCAGGTAAGCGTGCGGAGTTCGCTGCTCGTGAGGCGGGTAAATCAACAGAAGAGGCAGGTGCAATAGCTCGTGAAACGGCCCAGTCTTCTGACCCACTTGTCCAGAAGACCATCGAGGAGCAATCAGCACGCTCTAAGGAGTTCGCTGACGAAGCCGGTATAGAGAATCCATACGAGACGTATTTCCCTTTCATAAAGAAGGATAAGGTGGAGAAATTCCTTGCCGAAACCAAGGGAATCCAGGTGGGGAGTGAGGGATACCGTAAACAGTTTAAGAATGTCCTCACTGATGAGGATATAGAACTCGACCCAGCAAAGGCTTTCTTCACCCGCGAAGCACAGGTACTCACAAACAAAGAAACCAGGGAGTTCCTCACTGATTTCGTGGGTAAGTACGGCAAGGGACTCGACGAGTTCGCTAACTCAGACGATGCGGCTAAGGCCGGATTCCAGATAGTTAGAGAGAAGGGTATCTTCGGTAAAGAACTTGGGTACGTCCATGAGTTCGATGCAAAACTCCTGCGCGACTCTCTTTCTCCAGAGTTCCAGTCGATAGATATGCTCGCTAAGGCAACAGGCTTTGACGCGATTACCTCACTTTTCAAACGGTCTGTCACTGGGTTGTTCGCACCGTTCCACATACGAAACCTAGTGTCGGGACACATACAGAACTACGAGGCTCTCGGAATAGCCGCATTGAACCCACGCACTATCGCCATAGGACAGAAGATTGCCTTTCTCATGGGAAAGGGTGACAAGTTCCCAACTGAGGTTATTGAAGTAGGGGGGAAACAGATGCCTTTTAATGAGGTGATTAAACCTTTCGCTGACCGCTTTTCGGGGGATACATTCTACAATGCTGACTTCGAGGTGGCATTGAAGAATGGTGGTGCATTGAAAAGCCTCGCGGGGACGTTCTCGAAGGAGAGGATAAAAGAGACGGTGAAAACCGTTGGATTTGGACAGGAAGCAATACCATTTAAGATTGCTAGAGCAATAGGACAGTTCATCGAGCATCAGCAGAAGGCAACGGCGTACGTGGCTGCTCTCGGTCAGGGCAAAACCATACCCGAGGCACTCGCTTTTGCAGAGAAAGCAGGGTTCGATTACCGCGCACTCACTCGATTCGAGAGCCAGGTCATGCGGCGCATCATCCCGTTCTACTCGTTTACGAGAAAGAATATCGAACTGCAACTCCGTACTCTTGGAGAGAATCCGCAACGTATCAACCAGATACTCAAGTTCTTCGGCAATAATCCTCTCGAACTGGTCGGGCTTCACTCTACTGGGCCACTCACTGAGGAAGAAAAGAAAGAACTTCCAGCGTTCATTAGAGAGTCTATCGGTATCAAATTGGAAAATACTCCAGACGGACTCAAGCAATACGTGTCAGGGTTTGGTACGCCTATTGAGGCGTTCACCCAGCTATTCGGAGCGAACCCGATACTTCGCACGATTAGCCAGATGAACCCGCTTCTAAAGGCACCTATTGAAATCGGCATAGGTAAGGATTCGTTCCGGCAGCGTGACCTGGATGACGTGTATACGGCCGACGAATACAAGCTAGCTCCACAGGTAGTGAAGGATTTGCTCGACCTCAAGGTGGTACAGAAGCCTATCCTAGAGAAGAACGCACAAGGAAAACTCGTCAAGGTCGGGGAGAAGACCGTATATATCGCAGACCCGCAGAAGCTCCTCATCGCTCGTTCCCTATTCACGTCTCGTGGAGTGTCCTATATCGACCAGATATTCGATAACGACATCGAAGGTATGGCGAAGTTCATCAAGAACACGACTGGCGTGAAGATAAACGAGATAGACCTTGAACAGCAAGCCGCACTTAATGAGCGGGACAAGAAACGTAAGCTCGAAGACCTCCTAACAAGGACAGGCGAAGTCGCCACATTTAGCAAAGTCTATGAACCCAAACAGTAATCAGTCGCTATACAGCGGATGGCCTGCGCTACCGCCTTGGCTGGGACTCACACTATCTCCAGTTGAGGTGCTCCCGGCTATCGCCAGGCAAATCACCAGAAACAACACCAGACCGATTGCTCCAGAAAGAGTTTCATTCATACGGATAGGGATACCATTGCGGTATAATAGTGTCAAACCATGACTCCTCAAGAGAAACTCGATAAGCTTGAAGCAGTCCTTAAACTGGTGGACGAATCTCTCACCCGAGAGGAGTTTGTCGATGCCTTCGCGGAGGTCGTAAAACTGATTCAGGAGCTTAAAAAGGGCAATGCCGCGCACCTTTCCACGCTTACCGATAGCCTAAATGGTTTCGCAGAGAAACTAAGGGCTGGTAACTCCAAGGATTTCGAGTCCACCCGAAACGAGTGCATGGACCTGATAGATGCTGCCCTCAAGGACCAGCAGAACGGGATGAACTTCATCTACGACAAGGTGCGGAACCTGAAGGATGGTAAGCCAGGGGATAAGGGAGACAAAGGAGACACGGGAGACAGCATTGTTGGTCCACAGGGTATTCCTGGTCCAGCAGGTTCACCCGACACGGGCGAGGACATCGTTAAGAAGATAAATAGTGCAGATTCTCTGATAAAAAGTGAGGCCATCGAAGGACTCGATAACCTTATAACAGCAGGAGTAAACCGTGTGCAGACTCCCGCCAAAGCCTACAAAGTCCATATAAAAGACTGTTCTGCTCAATGTGATGGAGCGAACAAGACATTCACTGTAGGAGGAACGCACGTCGGTATTATGGGTGTATTCGGAACGCAGTTTCCTCTCATTTACCGTCCTGTTATTGACTACACTGAGACGGCGACAGGGTTTGTGCTAACCAGCACCGTCGCAGCACCAGAATCCGGGCAAACCTTAATAGCACAGTTTTTGAAATAAATATGCGTTATCTACTCACTTTTATACTCGTCGCTGCGCTACTTGTTGGCGTATTCTCGGTAGTACAAGCTGCGCCCGTGTTCAGAATCGAGCGTTCTATCATCCCAGAGACCGATAGTTTGTTCTATCTAGGAACGACCAGTCCTTCAACTCGTGCATGGCGTGGTCTTATCGTGGATGAAATCTGTCTCGCAGGTGACTGTCAGACCACATGGAGTGCCGGGGCCGGAGAGACAAACACCGCTAGCTCTCTTGGAACGGGCATAAACATATTCGATTCCAAGTCAGGCGTAGACCTTCGCTTCAACACTATCGCAGCGGGAACGAACGTCACTATCTCCACCACCTCGAACAACAACACGCTCGTCATCAATTCGACGGGCGGCAGCGGTACGTTCTCGTGGACACCAACGACGAATTTCGGCGCAGCGGCTAATTCAACCTCTACCCCTATCTGGTTCCAGTCTGGCCTACAGGCTTCCTCTACCTCATACCTTGCTACCACGACCATCTACGGAACGGGTGATGACCTTCTTCATATCGTCGGTACGAACTCCCAGCACGCAGTTCATCTGACCAGGACTGATACGGGCGGTATCCACTACAGCGCGACGAACCCAGCAACCGGGCAGACGAACACGGATGGCTCCGACTTCGGTATAGATTCTTCGGGCAACCTCATCATCCGTCAGCGCGAGGCGCTCGACATCCAGTTCCTTACGAACGGAAGCGAGAAGGCTACTATCGAATCAAACGGCTTCTTCGGTATCGGCACCACGACACCCTACGCCCCGCTTTCGGTAGTGGGTCAGATAGTAGGAGGATATTTCACCGCGACCACCAGCACCGCATCTACTTTTCCTTATGCCTCAACAACGGCAATCAACATTGGCTCTGATTTCGTAAGCGACCTTGACGGTACAGGTCTTACGCTCACATCCGGTGCATTGAACATCGATACCTCGCAGAACATCGCCACCCTCTCGAACCTCACAAGCAATGGTCTAGTGACCACATCAGGAGGTACAGGCGCTCTCTCTGTTACTGTACCAGGCACAGGCGTCCTTACTGCTCTTGGTGTCAATGTGGGGTCAGCAGGTGCGTTCGTCACCTTTAACGGTGCGCTTGGCACGCCATCGTCCGGTACTCTCACCAATGCAACGGGGCTTCCTATAGTCGCAGGCACCACAGGAACACTCACCGTAGCGAGGGGTGGTACAGGCTCTACCACAGCTCCCGCGAGCCAGCTTCTATATGGAGGTGGAGATGGAACCTATCAATCGGTTGCTACTTCGACTGGCACCTGTACCTCTGCATCCGGCATCACCTGTACGAACTTCTCCATTGTCGGTGCAGGTGGCAGTACACTCGCCCTCTCTGGTATCCCGAACAGCTCCCTCGCCAACTCGACCATCAGCGGCGTAGCCCTCGGTTCAAACCTAAACGCGCTCACGAACGACGCCACCCTCGTAGGTTCTTCATACAACGGCTCGGCAGCAATCAGCGATTGGGGCCTCAACCTCACCAATCCGAACTCGTGGACGGGCTTGCAGCAGTTCGCAAATGCTTCGAGTTCCCTTCTGTCAGTCACGAGCCAGCTCTACGTCGGCGGAACCGCTACGACCACCATCAGCTCGAATGGCTCAATCACCATGCCTTCCGGCTCGACCTTCACGAAGACGGGTGTGACCGACGGCTGCGCGACGTGGGCGACAGGTGTTCTTGGAACAACTGGAAGTGCTTGCGGTTCGGGTGGCGGTGGCACGCTCTCACCTTTTGCGACCACGACCACGAATGGGCAAGGCGTTACCTACCCGACCGATACCATGTTCGATTTCATGCTGGGCAAGTCATCTACCACTACCGCCCCCTTCTGGTGGGATGTATCAGCGACTACGACCTACATCGGCAACGGCGGGGCCGGGGACAGCATAATCACCCTTGGCCCGACCTCGTACGAGTGGACACTCGGCTTCGACGACACTGACGATGCCTTCGTCATCTCGTCCTCAACCACGCTCGGCACCAGCAATGCCCTCTCCATAGCCAAAGCGACCCTAAACGCGACCTTCGCCGCAGGACTCACTATTGCGGGTCAGCTTGCCGGGGTCACGTCGATAGACGCGACGACCGAGAGCACCATCGAGGCTGCCATAGACGCGCTTGCCAACCTCACCACCCTCACCATCGGCGGCGACACCATCACCGACTTCGTAGGCACCGGCCTCTCGCTCACCGGCTCCACGCTCGGGGTGAACCTCGGGGCGAACTTCGCCTGGACTGGCGTGCATGACTTCGGCGCAGGTGTCATCGAAATCGCCAACGGCACGGCTCCGGTCGTCGATGCTGTCGGTGAGTTTGCTCTCGATACTACGGATAACCAGCTCGTTATCGCCACCTCAACTAATGCTTCTTTCCCCGCTGTCATCCCGCTTGAGCAGCCGCTCTTTTCCTACACCGTCGCCTCTACCTCCCCAGCTTTCATCGGCAGCCTCACGCTCCCCGTTGATAGATGGGCAACCGAAGGCCGTGAGATAACCCGTATGTCGTGCTCCGTAGCCGGAGGAACGTCCAAAGTTATGAATGTGACTGACGGGACGAATGATACCGAGACTATCACCTGCGGTACGACCGAAACAAAGGACGCCTCAGTGGATACTAACGCCACATTCACCGCCGACGAACTCTGGTATCTCGAGTTCGGCGCGACGACTGGCACAGTGAACTACGTGACGTTCACGGCCTATGGCTTTATTACGCGCGAATAATGCAGCAAATATGACTTCTACCTTCACGAAAGAACAGGCGGAAAAGACGCTCAACGAGCCACAGCTTGCATATTCGTGCCGAGGCGAACCCAAGAAAAAGTCTCGTAACTTCTTTACGCTCGGAGCCGGTGTTCTTTTCCTCGCGGGGTCGGTTGCACCAATCGTTCCGCAGGAAATGGTACTCACCTATTCATATAGTGTGGAGTGTTCCGCACTTGAAAACATCACAACGACCTCGGAGCGTATCGTCCCCTCATCCGACCGGACGCCGTACAAGCCCACCGTATGCAACGACATGCTCTACGTCTCTGTCTTTTCCGACGAACGGGGCAATACGGTATATAAAGAAATCACCGCCAGTAAGTACGGAAAAATGGGAGAAGTGGACGGCCATTTAAGCAATACCAAGAACAGTGAGCTGGTATCCATCTTCGACGCACTGACACCCCGCGCGGAAGCCGCAATAGCCTTCGATGCCTACACTCAATGCCGCGCGAACCCCGCAACGTCATGCACCGTGTCCCATACTGTCACTGGGTCCAATACGATTCTCGCAGTAGGCGCGTTTTCGTTCCCGAGTGCTGCAATCCCCACCGGCTGCACCGCCAACGGGTCTGCAATGACGCTCATCAACTGGTATGCGGATTCAACTGCCAACCGAGACGTTTACTTGTATCTCAAGGTCGCACCCTCCACCGGGAACATCGTGTGCTCAATCAGCGCGAGTTCCATCATCTATTTCAGTGCTTCTTCATACAACGGCGTCACACAGACCGGCCAGCCAATAGCCTCGACGACGGATTTTGTCGCGTCCGGCACGAGCATATCCTCCACGCTTAGCGGCTTGACGATTACAACGAACGCGGCTGGCACAGAGTACATGCAAGCCAACTCTATGGTAGTTACCGCTATTTCCGGCGATTGCTGGCTCATCCATGCGGTAGGAACAACGGTCGGAAACTTGCTTAGTGCTGGCTCCAATACCACCCTTCGCGGCCAGGACACCGACCAACTAACTGGTATATCCGACAGCAACGGCACATCAGGTGGCTGCCCAGCCGCAGCGGTTCTCCTGATGCAAGACAACGTATGGTCTGCCAATTAACTAGAGTAGCTATGAAGAAACTACTCGCGCTCACTCTCTTGCTTGCTCTCGCGCTCCCAGCGCAGGCAATGACCACGCCTATCCTCTCGGCAAACCCTGTCGGCGGAACCCTCAGTACAACTGCGGTGCGCTACATTCCTCTTGGCCCAGCCGGAGATGTTGGTAGTCCTGGGGCCGGTGCAATAAACCACACGATGCCGACTGCCGGGACGTTCTCGAAGCTCTATGTGCGTATGGGTGCAGCACTTGTAGCAGGTACGAGCTACGAAGTCGTGCTGATGAAGAACAACGTCGCAACCGCACTTGCGGTGACGATAACGGATACTGGACTCGTAGAGCAGAACACCACAGATACCGTTACCGCTGCCGCCACAGATTTAGTCGGCTACCGCATCACGCCGTCAGGCACCCCAGTCTCAGAGACAGGGAACTTCCAAGTCGGTATTGTGTTCGACTCCACGGTGAGTGGTGAATCCCTTATCTTCTCTCGTGGCATCACCTCGGACACTACTGGCAACGACTATTTCCACTTCGGCGGCGGGTCATCAACCAGTTTGGGTACGACTACCTACTCGACGGTATTTCCTACCAATGGCGTCATCGACAAGATGTACGTGACCTCGGGCGCACCGGGCGTAGGCAATTCACGCGACATAACCCTCATGGTGAACGGCGTGGATTCAGCACTCACCTGCAATATGGCTGGCACAGCAGGGAACTGTAACGACGTATCCAATACCGTCAGCATATCCGCAGGTGATGAGGTGGTGATGCACGAAGCCATCACAGGCACGGTTACTTCTACGACCATCAATGTCGCCATGCGCTTCGTCCCGACTATATCGGGAGAGAGCGTGATGCTGAGTACCGGCGGAAACCATAGTAACGCGGGTAATCGCTACCAGAACACCCACGGCTATATCTTGAACAGTTCGTCAGAAACCGCTGTCTACTCAGTCGCTCCAATAGCCTTCACCTGGAAGAAGCTCTACGTCGCCTTTGCCACAGCCCCAGGCACAGGCAACTCGCGTGCATACACGGCTCGTATCGGCGGGGCTTCCCAGTCCCTTACTGCGAGCGTGGCTGATACTGGCCTAACGGCAAATGACCCCTCAAACACCGTATCGGTGGCGGTTGGCGACCTCATCGACTGGATTACGATTCCGGTGAGTGCGCCGGACGTGCCGGGTCGTACTGGCGTTGGTGCAGTCATGTACATCGCACCACCCGCTGCTGGGGCCAGCGAGACTCCAGTACCTATCCGCATCAACTACGGCGGTATCTGGATTAACAACGGGAGCATCATCATTCGGTAGGTATGAACGACCATCCTTCAAATCAGGACATTCAGGAGTCAGTTGAGATGCTCCAACACGAGGTAGATGTGAACCCAACCAATGCTGAGATTCTTGCGGAGGTTCATGCAGGTAAAGAAGCACTTGTTAACCACACGGCAGATGACAGCAAAATCGCTATGGCTCAAGCCGGGGTAAATAAAGAAGTGAAAGATAGTCTCGATGGGTTACATGCATGGAAGGAACAACTACCCGACATCATCAGGGCGGTATTTGCTGAGGAACTCAAGAACTTCTTTAAGATTACAGGCGTCAACACCAAGACTGTGATTGTCACTGGTGCGGTGATAGTTGGGTCACTGACCGTTATTTTTGGAGGTGCGAAGGCCATCCTTGGATGGATAGGGTTTAGCTACCTTGGACGATGAAGAACTACGGCCTCATCATCCGTCCGTACAAGAAACACCAGTGGATAATGGGTAGCGGAAAAGCTACGAACAAACTGGGTGCTGACGCGAGTGAGATAAACAAGAAGGGTGATTGGTCTAAGGGGGATTCCGATAAGGAACTACAGCGTAAGAACGGATTCGAGACGCAGAATTGCACCAACCACGGTACACACCTCGCGCTTATTGCGCTTGCAAAGCACAAGGGATACAAGCACTTCCCTCAGAACTGTTCCGAGCGGTATCCAGGTATAGGAACCGGAACTTCCATTGAAGGAAATGATGCGTGGCACGTCATCGAGACGGTTGCTACTAAGCTCGGAGTGATACACGAGGAGATATTGCCTTTCTCAGAGAATATCCATGGTTGGGATGAGTATTACTCCCCTTCAAAGAACTCCACGGACTATCAGAATCTCGTACAGGTAGGGCAGGAGATTATTCGTGAGACAGAAATCGAACCGGAATGGGTACTCCCACCCGGTAATCTCTACACACAGAAAGAGAAGCGGGAACGTATTAAAGCGGCCCTCAAGCGTGGCCCCGTGTGTGTCTCGGTGCAAGCGTGGAGCAAGAAGAACGGCCTGTACACCAAGGGTATCGGGCTACGCGACAATCACTGGGTCTGGCTCATGAAATACGAGGGAGATAACCCTATCATCCGCGACCACTACGAACCCTTTATAAAGAAACTCGACAAGGATTATGACTTCAACATCGCCATCGTTTACTTCATGCGTCCGAACCCTACCAAGGTGCTCCCGAAGGACAAACCACTGTACCTCAAGCTCCTCAAGAGCCTCCTGTCCCTCCTACAAGAGCTTAAAATCCGACTAGGATGGGGTGGCTAGACGCACTTATCAAGTGGCTGTATAAGGCACTAATGCCTTCCCAAGACCACATAACAGAGATTAGACTTGATGTACCTATGGAAACACTCCCAGAGCCTACCGTAGAAGCCCCAAAACTGCCTTCTAAGCGCGAGAAGCTCTACAATGTAGCCTATGCCTGTCTTGGTATAGATATGGCCCCTACGCAGGATTATGTGGGCTGCGCGGAAGCCGTTATTTTCGTCATGAAGAAGGCCGGTGTACCCGGTTTGCCGAAGTCGGGAATCCTCTCCACGTTCGAGCTAGATAAGTGGATGGCAAAGAATCTCACTAGGGTAAATACGCCTGAGTTCGGGGATGTTGCCATGTTCCCTACCGGGACAGGGAATGGTTCGATACGAGGCCATGTATTCATCGTGGGAAAGCACAAATGGATGAGCAACAACAGTAATACAACCCTGTGGGATGACCATTGGAAGGGGGCTGAAGCATTAGCCTACTACCAGAAAAAAGGGGGGATAAATGCCCGATATTACAGATGGGTATGATAAAATTGTTCCTATGAACAAGAAATATGGTGCTCTATCGAGTTCAGTAGACCCGTCACAACTCTCGAAGAGTGTTGAAGCGGTCATTAAGATTGTAGGCGGTGGTTTGGTTCTGTTTGGAGTTCTCTCCGTAGGAGAACTTCAGACACTTCTCGGACAGGTAGGAACACTCGTTCCTGCGGTGTACGTGATTTGGAACTTTGCGGAACTCGTGTTCGGCCTTCTTCGTAAGGTTGTAGCGCACTTCGCACAGCGTTAACATTTTACCCAGTCTACTCACTATATTGGTGAGTGTCGGACTGATACTCCCCCCGCCAGTGCAAGAAGCACTAACCGTGCATACTGCCGAAGCTGCGGAAACTCCTATTGAGCGGGAGTATGTAACTCCTGAATCCCGTGAAGCTCTAGCCCGTGAAAAGGCTAGAGCTTTCGGTGTTGATGAGGAGTCCTTTGTACGCACCCTGTCTTGCGAATCAATGGGTTTCACCTGGAACGACCAGAGTTTAGTTATACGGAAAGATGGAACACGGGAGCCGAGCTTTGGGGTGGCTCAATTCTATATGCCTAGTGGTCTCAAAACAGCCACAGGAGAGCAGATTACTAAGGAAGTGGCCCTAGACCCTGAACAGGCTCTCGATGCGGCTGCGTACAATTTTAGTATTGGAAATCAGGAACATTGGGCTTGCTTCTAAAAGCCGCGCCTCCCGTTCGTGGGAGGAGCGTCAGAGCTTAGGGTATGGGGAAATGCTTATGTCATTACCGGGCTGGATGTGGTGCTCTGAACAGTACGCGGCTGTTTGTAGTATACACCCACGCAAGATGAACCCCGACCAAAGCCGGGGTTTATCCATCGAAGTTAAGGGTGCAGAACATGGTCAGAAGGATGATGAGGAGTTTCACCATCCGTCTGTCCACATGCGCGGCCCCCATATGCGGAGGATGCAGTAGAGGAGAACGAGTTGGAGCGGGTTCATCGGCTTTCTCCCGCAGGACGGGGCCGAATGAACTTCGCAAGTGCCGAGCAGTCGCCACATTCGTAGAGAAGGACGTCCGTCTCAAGGCAGCAGTCCTCGACGACATTCTCCGTCTCTTTGATTCGAGAGGAGAACATCCGAGAACGGCAGTAAGGGCAAGCGACGACGCTAGCCGGGGTTGAGACGGAGAGGGAGTTCGTGTCGGTCATCTTCCCTTCCTCCTTGCAGGCAGATGTAGTGCGTAGTTCCGGTCTTGGGGTCGAGGATTCCGGCACGACGCGCCTTGAAGGTGTGGACCTTCTTCACGCAACGCTCGGAGCAGTAGTCGAGGCCGTCCCAGGTGTGGGTTTCTTTAAGTCCGGTGCCGCAAAGCGCACACTTAAAAAGTAGGGCTTGCATGTCAGCTTCCTTTCGATGAACTTCTGATGTAATTATATCTCGAACACGGTCATCTCCCCTCTATTTACTTAGAAAGGGATGTCTTCTGGTCGTATCTCTTCTGTAGGATAGGTGTTTTGTACTGGTTTCTCTGCGAAACGTGGCAGTACATTCGTCTCCACATACTTCAATAGGAACTCGTCACGCTGAATCTTATATATCTTCTGCTCGCTTTCAGTCGCGGAGTCCCAATCAATCGTTGGGAACTCGTGAAGGTATTTCTTGTTCACCCCATCGAAGAAGAAGTTCTCAACCTTCACCTTGAAGTTACCTTCCGCATCCTCCTGGGTGATAGACACACCTGAACGCTCGTCAGTCTGGTCTTCAGGGGTGAATCGGTACGGCATGACCCGGACATCCTTCGAGAAATCTATGCCGGGGAGCTTTTTAAGTACATCACGGCCGTTCTTACTCTCTACTCCGAACGCAAGTACCGGGTACTTCCCCTCATCGTTCTTATCGAGAGTAATCTTAATCTGCTTCCCATAGTCGGAATCCTCGATAGCCACATTCTCGATTCGGCCGAAGATGGCCTTTAGTTCACGCTCGTACACCTGTGTTCCGAGTTTGTTGATACGTTTGATGGCATCAGGATAGTCCTCACGCACCTTTGTGCGAAATGCACCATCGAACACCGCGTAGAACTGCTTGTCGCTTGAACCTTGTTCTTCTCGTGACATATAGTTTATCGCTTACCTGCTTCTAGTATTGGTAGTCCTGCTTCTGTAGGAACGTAGATTATCTGCCCTGAGCCTTGTGTGAGACCATTGATGTACAGATAACGCAGGTACGCTTCGTTCCCCTTTAGAGAGTCTCCGATGATGCGGTTCGCCTCAGCGACACCCTTCGCCCGTTCAATCTCTGCTGTTGCCTTCGCGGTCTCAATCTTGATGGTTGCTTGTGCGTTCTGGGTAGCAGATTCGTTGTTCGCTTCAGCCTCAAGGATAACAATACGACGGTTCTGTTCTGCCTGAGCATACTCGGCCTTACCTCCTGTCTCCGCAATCCACACTCTCATGTACTGCCACCCGGCAATAAGACCAAAGATTGTCCCAATAAACACAGCTATACCGATGGAGATTAAAACAGCTCCTAGTGCGAAGTCTTTCATATTATTGTTTGTTAGCGTTTCTCCTCGCGGAGTAATTTCGTAATAGCACCAAGGAGGGCAGATTCGTTCGCAGAGTAATCGTTATTCCCTCCCTGTTTTACTCCACCCGTCCTCACCAGCTCTACAATCACTTTAGCGTATTCCTTCATACCCATACCTTCCCCGCCATCATACGCCCGTTTTAGGTCATTGTACGCGGCCACAGCTTCCTCTGGGGTTCCCTCGAACTCCTGCTCAATGAACTCGTACTGACCTGTCGCTATGTGGAATGTGTGTTTCATACTCCTTGTTTGAAGTTACGGAAGGCCTCCTTTGTCTCCTGTCTCGCGCGGTTCCAACCGACAGCGACGAGACCGTGTACACGTCGCACATACCGCTCTGGCTTGCGGACGAGGATTACCTCTGGGTATCCGTCCTTGTCCTTGCGCTGTTTGAGTGGCTTGCCGTGCTCGTTCAGTACAATCCCGGTGTCTGATACCTCGTAGAACTCCGGCAGGATTGGAGATGCCCTGAACTTGATTGGTCGGTTCATACTAGAAGCGCATAAACGAACTAGGCTTAGTAATACTTATCGTCCAGTCCCTCCAGGTAACGTGATTTCGCTTGTCTCCGTAGAGAATCGCATCGAGGACTTTGGTGCGTACAATCGCATACTCGGTTGGGTTCATTACCTTCATACTATTTCTTGGCGTTATCTAGCATTGAACGGAACTCGAAGCTGTTGTCGAGCATCCTCATAGCGGATGGAATATGAGAGTCATTTAACGCCTTGCTCAGCTTCATGTTGGTGTCGTACACAACCGCTTTCAGGTCTATGACAGCCGCCTTAAGGCCACGGAGTGCTTCCACGAACTCGGTCATTTCATTCTGTTCCATATTATTCGCGGGGATACTCAGGCTTATAACCCTCCGGGTCGTACTTACCTGCGGCAATGTCTTCTGCCTCGTTCGGGTTCATCGCATTATTCACCAGCCTGTGCATCTTCAAGGCGTCGTTCTCAAACCCGTTCTCTCCTACTGAATCCATAACTGCCCGTGCGTTCTTGAAGTCTTTTGCTCCGAGAAAGGATTGAAAATCCTCCCAAGCCGACTCAATCCATGCTGTGTTTACTGGGTGTGACATAAGTGTTGTTCCTTCGCGTAGCTCCCGAGTGCGTCCTAATGGCCTTATGAGTCACTAGGCGGCTGTTCGGAAACTACGCGAAAGGCATAAGGCTTGTAATACTCTCCAGGGAGAGTGAGTAGGAGACTGTCGCGTCCACGATTTGCCGGAACTCAAATCCAGTCTCAACCTCCTACTCACCGTCTCCGGTGAATCAACGACCTCTTTACGTACACCCCAGTGAGGGAATCGAACCACCAGGGTGCCGTCTTCTTCGTCTGTAGGTACTATAGCTTGTCCACAGATTGCGTGCAAGTGCGTGCACTGCTAGACTGTGGATAACATGAAAAAACAACCGAATGACTCAACGAATATAAGGGTTTATTACAAGACCTGGAAGCGGTGGAAGGTTGAGGCGGCGAAGAAAGGAATCACCCTTATTAAGTACCTCGATGACCTCTCAAAGTCATGATTGTTTCTGCCTCAGAAATAGATACCACACTCGACTACATCCCCACTGGCATACCCTCGTTCGACAGATTGATGGGTGGCGGATTCGCTCGTGGAAAAGTAACCATGCTATCCGGTCAACCATCGGTGGGGAAAAGTACGGTGGCGTACGGAGCTATCGCAGAGGCACAGAAGCTCGGACTCACCCCACTTCTGTATGACGTGGAGTTTGCATACGACAGTTTATATTCAGAAGGTATTGGGATTAACCCGAAGAAGCTACAGGTACTTCGAGAGGAGTACGCGGAAGAGGGGCTAGATTGTCTCCTGGAGGCGATTGAGAGCGGGAAGTACCCACTCATCATAGTCGATTCGATAGGTGCGCTCTTGAGCCGTACCGTGGCAGAGAAGACCACTGGAGAGAAGACTATCGGAGCGCAAGCGAGCATCGTGTCCACGTTCATACGAAAGGCCGTACCCAAGCTCGCTTTGAAGAACATCGCTCTGGTCTGTATTACTCACGAGTTCACGGACATCATGAGTGGGAAGGTAATGGCTTCTGGTGGTGCGAAGCTCATGTACCACGCAAGTCAGCACATACGGTTGAAGCAAAAGTTTGGCGTAGTGCTCAAGCAGGGCGATACGAAGATAGGGAAGGTTATCGTCGCAGAGATGAAGAAGAATAAACTCTCTAACTCGGAGTCGAAGGAGGCTGACGCGCAGTTCTTGTATGATGAGGGCTTTTCAAAGACCGCCGACCTCATCGACACCGCGATAGACAAGGGAGTGATAACGAAGGAGGGCAACACGTATCACTTTCGCGGAGAAAAGTTGGGCATGATTTCAAAGGTGCGTACCTGGATAAAAGAAGAGGCCAACCAACATGCCGTCAAAGACGCCCTTGCTGTATGAAAATACGATTCCTTGGATACGAGTTAATCTTCCAAAGGAACCTACTAGAACCTGTATCTCGACCCCTTCCAAGACACCCAAAGCCAGTCAAGCAGAAGAAACCACGGATAAAGAAATGCCCCACGATGGACAAACGTATGTTCACGCGGGAACAGGCCGCAAAAGAACGTGACCAGATAAAGAAGCCGAACATCCGCATATACTGTTGCGAGTTCTGCAATACGTGGCACTTGACCCATAAAAAAGTCACTTACAGATGAAGGACGAAAACCCTAGAGAGTGGACGTTCTGTCCCGTGTGCAACCTGAAATATCTGTTCGTGAACTGCCGAATAACATTATCCACAGGCGAGAACTTGTGTTTGACTTGTGCGGTTGCTAGAACTAAGGAAGAGGTGCCTTCACCCCCTATCTACGGATAGGGTTCTCTCGAAGCTCCCTGCACCTCTTGAGGTCGGGGGTGAGGGTATCAGGTAGGGGTGCGGACGGGGGAGCTGCTTGCAGGAGACGGCAAGGAAGTTGGTACCCGAGTGTCGCCGGAGAGGATGTTGCCTGTTGAACTCCGGCCTCCCCGCCCGCCCCTCTGCGCAGGGAGATTGGTGCAGGCGGAGATACGGCTTAGCGACCCGTCGAAGGCTTTCGGGCTTCGTCGTCTAAATGCCCCAACTGCGGCTTAGCTAATCGTGGTAGGACGCCGCCACCAGTCCCTCTGTACGGTGCTCATCGTAATGAGTGTTGATGGGGGGTATTCGACGCCTCGTAAGGATTTGGTTTCTCCCAAGTCGGCTGCGCGAAGCACCCCACCAGCACTCATTAGCTTCTTACATAGGGAGATAGGAAATGAAAACTGGCATCATCGTATCTCTGTTGATGTGGTATGGAATTATTTCAGGCTTGAAACTGCTCTTTTAACGGCCAAAGCCGCCTCCTCCATGGGGCGGCTTCAGGTTCAGCTTCTTGGTATCCGCGAAGCTAGAAGGCGGTTACAGCCCCATCAAGGGACAGGTGGTGTTCTCCTCCCAAGAACCCGGTGAGTTTATCCCCATGTCCGTGACGGTTGCGTGAAGTGTGTATGATAAAATAGTGGTACGCGGATTGCTTTTTGCGAAAGTTCCGCGTATTATTCGATTGCTAATGTGCCGTTTCGAGAGGAGTTAGGAAGGGGGTTCGCCCCACATGGCTAGCAATCCCATGTCGCAGACTTCCTTCTTCTCGAAACGGCATTTTCATTACCTATGGGACAACCAGACCGCGTAATAGGTTCTAAGAAGACAGGTGGGGAAGTAAAGATAATTCTCGGGAACGGATACAGGAAGAATCTCTATGATGTTCGCCTATCCGAGATAGGGTCAGAGGACTCAAAAGAGGGAGATTTCACAGCCCGTGGATGGGTTATGCATCTACGTCACAAGCGTTGGTGGAGTCCGAGTCTTGAAAGTGAATTTATAAAAGAGGTGAAAAAGTACCTATGACAATGCGTTCCGTACAGGACCGCTTCTGGTCCGATGGTTGGGTACGAAAAATAAACCCTCTTGACCGATACCTGTTTCTCTATCTGCTGACCAACGAACACACGAACTGGGCGGGTGTGTATGAACTTGAAATAGGGATGATGGCCTTCGAGAGTGGCCTCGATAGGGAGGAACTTCAGAGGTCAATGCTTCCTCGTCTTTCACCGAAAATCATCTATGTAGACGGGTGGGTGTGGGTGCCAAATTGGGCAAAACACCACATGTCCGAGAGCGGGTCAATGTCTCCACAGCAAAAGGAGGGAATCCGTAAGGCAATGGAGAAGATTCCTGAGCAAGTACGCCGTAAAATGAAGGAAATCAAAACGGAAACGATACCCTATGGATACCCTATGGGGGGGGTATCGCCCTCTTCCTCTTCCTTATCCTCTGCCTCTTATACCGCTGACGCGGAAAAACCAACTGAAGTCTACGAAGTCGTAGAGGTCTCTGATGTTGAAAGTGAATCGGGCGATAGCAAGTCCCCGCGAATTTCTGGCGACAAGAAGAAAGCGTATGACGAACTCATAGCCTGGTCTGAGAACGAGCGCGGCTTCACATTCCCGAAGACCACGAAGCTGAAACAGTACCGGGCGTTCAGGCTGGCTAACGAGAACGGCATCAAGCGGGAACGGCTTATCGAGATGTGGGAGGAGATGTCCACCGATAAGTTCTGGCAAGGTGCCGGGTACGACTGGATGAATGTGGTAGCCCAGTGCCTAAAGAAACCCGTATGACCGAGGATGACTTCAAGGAGGCACTTCAGGACTACCTGAAAGACGCTCCACCCGAAGACCGCGATACCCGCCTAGCTCGTGTGAAGGGCATGTGGGAGAAGTACCAGGGCGAGGACGACGTGGTTTCCTTCAAGGAGCTTGAAGAGGCGATGGCAAACGAACCACCAGCCGTAAAAGTCCTCTGCAAGTACGAGAGCCTGAATAAACTCATTGATGGCTTCCGGTACGAGCAGCTCATCGTCCTCTCGGCACAGGAGAAGACCGGCAAGACCTCATTCGCCATCGAGTTAGTGGATTCAATGGCTGGACAAAACCCGTGTTTCTTCCTTTTCGAGCAGTCAGCACAGGAAATCATCCGACAACGCAAGGAACGGGGTCAGGAGGTTCCACATGGCTACGCTCCGAAGAAGAACATAGATAACCGCTGGGACTGGATAGAGAAGCGAATGATGGAGTCAATGGTGAAGTACGGCTCCCGCGTCTTTGTCATAGACAACGTGGACTGGCTTGAGAAGGAATACGGTTACAACCAGCGCACGGATGAAGTCATGCGCGACCTCCTGCTCAAGATAAAGAACTTCTGCAAACAGTGGGAGGTGATTATCTTCCTCATCGCGCACGTCAAGAAAGTTCCGATGCAGGACATCCCCCAGCCGGATGACATCAAGGATACTTCGGCCTTCAAGCAGATAGCCGACATCGTGCTTATTCTCTGGAGAAAGACCCGAGAAGAGAAAGTGGAGGGTACGAAGACCAAAGCACCCTATCGCACGAACGAAACCCTACTCTGGGTAGCGGAGAACCGGCAGACGGGAAAGACGGGCTACACGCAGTTTATCTTTGACGGTAAGAACTTTAACGAACAAACCTGGGACTATGGACTCCAAGCAACCGAAGACTTCAACCAACACGCCAACTCCTTCTAGCGCAATAGACCTGCTTATGGAGCTACGACAGTACCTCTCGAAAGAGGACGTACTAGAAATCGCCAGGAAAATAGGCACGAGAGCTATCAACAGCGAAACTCTAGAAGAACCGAACGCATCGGTAGTAAACTAGATTCATGAACGAACTCACCGTACCCCAGGGATTGAATGAAGTGGATGCCCTTATTTACCTCGCTAGAATCGGAGACAAGGTGGAGAACCTTACGAGAGAAGGTTTGTGGAAGGTTTCGCAGGATAAACTCTGGGAAGGACGCTTTAGTAGCTGGGCCGAGTTCGTAGAATCTGCGGAAGGATTGAATAAGTCCCAAGGATGGGCAAGCAAGCACATCGCCATCCACGAGTTCTATACCCTCGAAGGTGGACTGCTACCAGAACAGCTCGAAGGGGCCGCAACGGAATCCCTCTACATGGCCCGAGCACTTCCCGGCTCTCCCGAGGAGAAAGTCGCTATGGCCCGTAGCTTGAGCAGGCGAGAGTTGAAGGAGACCAAGAATGAACATGAGAACCATGTCCACTCCGGCGAGACATATTCCGTCCACAGGTGCTGTGGGATGAGAGTTGAATGAAACGAACGCCTCCAAAACGCACCCCATTGAAGAAGGCGGCTAAACGCCCCGCTAAGCCACGCAGGACAAAAAAGGATATGTGGGCCGACTATGGCCTCGTGCGACCCGCAAAACCCCGTTTTAGCGGTCTGAGAGGCATTGCATGGCACGTCCTGTCTCTGTACGTGAGAGAACGTGACCTGAAAGCCTTTGGGCAGGTCTGCGTGAACTGTGGAAACGAGAAGACTGACTTTCATGGAGGCCACTTCATTCCAGCGGGGAAATGCGGTTGGGATGGTCTTTCGCTCGACGAACTGAACATCCATGCGGAGTGTTCCTACTGTAATTTTAGAGACAAGACGAAGCTGAACTATGCGAGAAACCTCGACCTCCGCTACGGCCCAGGAACCGCGCAGAAACTACGCGACAGATACTACGAGTACGCCTCGTCAAAAGACTCGTACAAGAACTACACCCAGGACGAATACCGCCAATTCATAAGCAAATACAAGGCTCTTTTACAGACTCTTTCAGGAGAATAGTTTTCCACACACTATCCACAGGTAGAGTTTGTTCGTATAATATGATGATGATAGGGTGGTGGTATGGCTAAAAAAGAACCACTAAGAAAGTGTCCCCGCCCTGCCTGTGCATACGAATGGAAGCCGAAGAACCCGGACAAGCCAAGCAAAAGCTGTCCCCTTTGTAAGCGGTACATCAAGCTATGACCAAAGACTATACCCATCTCTCAGACAAAGAGAAGGAAGAAATGGCCCTCGACGCTGCTCGTTCGGCTAACCAGTCACAGCGGGAGGTGATGAATAAGAAAGAAGAAATAACTGTATTCGATGTCTACACATTCGAGGCAGGAGTTGAACATGAGAAAGCCCGTATACGGGGAGTTATTGAGAACATGTCAGGACTTGAAGCCTTCGAAGAGAATGAAGCAGGAGATGAGGTGAAGGACGTCCTCATAAGCCGTCGTTACTTACTAGACTCATTGAAGGAGGTATGAGACAAACCCCGGCCCAGTCAGCGATAGATGATTTCAACAAAAGGAACTCCCTCATATCGAGGATTAAGGCCCTTATCCCAGAGGACGAGGAAGCAAAGGGCTGGGACATTATCGGAGAAAGTAGTTCGTGCTGTCCCGGTGACGATGCAGGGTTCGGCTATAGAAAAGCCCTCGACGACGTTCTGAAGATAGTAAGAGAAGAGGTATGAATAGGCTCGAAATCAAGAAGCAGACGACCTGGAGCCAGACGTCAGCTGATAACCTGAATGCGATTGTCGAGAAGATAGATGAAATCGTGGACTGGATTAATGCTCAGACCCCCCACCCCAGCAAGACAAGAACCAAGAGGAACCTACTAGCACCCTAAGAAGGATATATGGAAAAGCAGAAACTAAAGGTCGAGGTAGAGGTTTGGGGCATCGAAGTAGAAGAAACAAGTCCAAATCAAGGGTGGTACAAGTTCGAGTGGTCATTGCGAGTTAATGGCGGGAAGAAGAAGCTCGGCGAGACAGATGGAAGCTGGAGTAGTCAGACCCGTAGAAAGTTCCTTGGTGTATTAAAGCGCGGGTACGCCGCCCATAAAGTGCTTGAGGAGTACGCCTATTAACCACCCCTAGAACAAAGATAGATATGAACAAACTTTCCCTAGAGCCGCAGAGTGTGAACGAAGACACCTGGTACTACGAAGAGAGGAAGGGCGTGCTAGTCGTTCATAGATTGAAGGACAAAAACGGCGATTACGAGAAGACTGTACAAATACTCCTCCCTTGGAAGAAATTACTGAATTCCTGCGAGCGGAAGTACGGCTAGCCCCTAACACATCTACCTATATGGAGACTGAAAACAAATGGGTGCTGAAAGACTCGGTATCGGGCTACTACTTCAAGTGCTGGACTGGCATTGGCCCGGCGGGAACCGAGAGCTTGGACGAAGCAGAGATATTCGACTCGAAGGAAGATGCGATGAGGTCGCCAGCATTCACATTCTCAATGACCTTCTACGAGCCTGCCCCCAAAGAAGAGGGAAATAAGGGATAACTGATATGAAGAAAATAACGTACAGCCCTTTCCCCGTTTTCCCAGGAGAAACACTCCTTGAAGTTCTGCAAGACCGTAAGATGACCCAGGCGCACCTTGCACGTCTCATGAAAAGACCGTTGAAACTCGTGAACGAGATAGTAAAAGGCAAGGCAGGTATCACACCTGAAACAGCCCTGCAGCTCGGACACGTACTCGATATGGAGCCGGAGTTCTGGTGGAAGCTACAGACTGACTTCGACATGGCCTGTGCTCGTGGGAAAGTAGCTCTCAATTCCCTATGACCCACCCCCCACCCCAGCAAGACAAGAACCAAGAGGAACCTAACTAATTAATCTATGAAAACAAAGAACGAGAAACTCTCGAAGAAGCAGCTCGCAACCGTAGTAACGGTACTCTTCCTGTCGTCGATTGGTCTAGTGACCTTGCTCCCGGCATTTGTGAATCTACTATTATGGCCGTCCGAAATGGCAGAGAGGGTAGAGGAGCTGGAGCAAGATAACCGGGATTTGAGGCACGCAGTAACATACCTTTGCAGCAGCTACGGCGAGGAGGAGTCCTATCCTGGCATTACCATCAATGTGCCTAGCGGAATTGTAATCGCCACCACCACCACCTACAAGAAGTGTCCGTAGGAACCTAACTAACCCTACTGCGTATGTCTAAACACGAAAAACATCTACGGGTCGGGGACTTCGATTTCTTCACAGAGTCAATGAAGAAGTCGGGTGTCGAGAGGTCTGCACCACAGCAAAATCCTATCGGTGTTGAGCTGTACGGCCTCCAAATTATCGAGAGTAAGTTGATGCCGAAAGACCGAGCTATGTTGGTTGATGCAGACGGGACAGTTCTTCAAATCTACGACCTATGACCCACCCCAACCAAGAGAGGTGTTCCTGCCACTGCCATCTCCACGAAGGACACGAGAGCCCATGTCACATGGAATGGTGTAATACGTCATGCGAACACTGCCACACCCAGAACCACAGCACTATGGAGGGGTGGGATAGGCGAGAAGTCTTTGGTTTAGTGAATGCGCTGTACGAACTGGCGGAACTTTCTCCTGGGAAACGGCAACTCATAAACGACGAGGCAGATGAACTTGCGTTTTCCTTCATTTCAAAGATTCTCGCCAAAGAAAGGGAGAGGTGGGAAAACGAACCCATGACCGTTGAACGGTACGAGCATGTCCATCGTGATTGCGTAGCAGAAAGGGAGAGTGCTGAAAGGAGGGGGGAAGACGTAATTTGGGAGGCGCTAGGGAAGCACGCTCACACTGTCGCTGGGCAGGACGTGTTATTGGAGCGGGATTTTGCTAAGTTTGTTGCCACCATTTTGTCGTATGACAGGAAAGGATAGGACTGTCAGTTTGCTATATCAGCGCGACAAAGCTCGACTTACGAACTGGGCTAAGGGCTTCATTGTCGAGACGTTCCCATTTTCTGTCGATATACCTTGGCCTGTTCGTCAGGAGTGCGCCGAAGAAGCGTTTTCAAGAAGTGTTTGCAAGCTCTTAGAAAAGTACCCAGTCTTGGTTGAAGAAAATTACCAACGAAGCGAAAGGGTACTGTTCGGCATTCTTCGTAATGAAGTGCGTCAGATATTCTTCGAGCGTTCAAAGCAAAGAGCATTGGACCGTGGCGAGATAATTCCATTTATGGCCGCTTACAATGCAAGGCAACGCGGGCGCGATAGGAGAAGCTACTTACGGAAGCAGGGGAAGAAACGCTACTATCAACTGAAGCAAGACCCTGTAAAATACGCCGCCTACCTTGATGCGCGTAAAGCTCGTAACCGACAGAGATACCAAGAAAAGAAGGCTGGTACCTTTGTTGATAGGCGTAGGTTTGTTGCGACTGACCCTTACAAGCACATGAAGTTTGTTCGAGATGAAGGACTAATTTCGCCTCTACCGCAGCATATCTAACTTTATGACCACTCTGCCCTACGAAGCCGCCCGCAAGGATTCATTACAAGACCCAATCACATAGAAGATGAAAAGTATTTACTTCAAGGAGGTCGAGTTCGCGCACTTGCGGGTCAAGGTGAAGTTCTGCGACCTATCGAAGCTCAAAGGTGTGCCGATACAAGGCTCCGGCTACACCACTCTCTTGTCGCACGATGAGCTAGCCAATCTCGAAGTGGGGGTATTTATTCAGGACATCGAAACGAGCGTTAAGAGCCTCGAATGTATGCCCACCCTATTTCATGAAATAACCCATGCCGTGCAGTACATCTGTGAACAGCGCGGGATAGATATGGAGCTTGAAAAGGAGAGTGTGGCCTACATGGTTCACTATCTCGGAGAAACTGTGATGGGCTTGCGCGACAAAGCAAAAGCCCCCTCAAACACAAACATATAAATCTTATGGGAACTTCAATGCCAGAACTGCCGGACTTCCCGCTTACCGGCACGTGGGATATTGGCGGGCTTCACCTTACGTGGGACTTTACTGACCTTGCTCGTGAGAAAAAAGCAATGAAACCAGTGGTAGTCCTGCCAAATGGCCGCGTATGTATGCCCTTTATTGGAATCTATTAACCCCCACAAAGGGAACACAATAAAACATGGAAAAGGAATGCCGATTCGGTCATACATGCACCAGTTCGTGCGGAAACGACTATGATTGTCCGTGCCAAGCAGACCATTGCTGTGCTGTAACAGAAGAGTGCGAGGGGCCGGAACATTGCGATGACCACTATTTAACAGAAGAGAGGGATATAACTATATGAAAGACGAACTACGCGAAAAAGAGACATCACAGCAGGTATATGACCGATACTGGAAGCATTTGGTAGAGGTAAACGGTGTGGTTGATATGGAGTTGGTTAAGAATGAGCTTGCAGACTATGAGTTTGTTCTCGACCAAGTGCCGCTCGTGTACTGCGAACTCACTGGGAGTCGTGTCAGTAAGCCAAACACCTATGCGTTTGAAGTGATTCGAGAGGCGCAGAACTACATTGAAGACTCAAGGAACTCAACCGCACTTGATGACATCGAGATGTTCGCTGAAGAATGCGAGACCAAGGAAGAATTAATGGAGCAAATACGCGACTATCTCGCGGAAAAAGACTAGCCCCCTAGAAAAGAGAGAGGGAAACAAGAAGGATATGACTGCACTATTTTATTTCTTTCCGCTTGGGCAGGTTGTAATAGCTTCGTTTATTGGCTTACTAATCGTGCTAGTGATGCTTTATTTTTTCACTCGGTGAGTCTAACCCCCTCATATAAGAAAGTAATCCACGGCCGTAACTAATGAGTGGATAACTCTCTTTCTCCGCGAAACCCTGCTGTACAATACCTAGATGGCCGCACATAGGGGCAGACCATTCACGGAAGCACATAAAGCTAAACTCCGTGCAGTAAAGTTAGGGAAGAAGTATCCCAACCGTAGGCCAATGAGTCAGGAACAGAAGGAAAAGATGCGTCAGGCATACTGGGCCAAGCAGCAATCCCAGGGAAGGGCTGCTAGTTTTGCAGGATTCTCTCTAGCTTCAACGAAGAAACACCCAGAAATAATAACGAAACTCTGCATTTCATGTTCACGAAAGTATTTAGTAAAGCTCCGCTGTCTCTTTTGCTCATGATAAAGAACACCCGGCAGAAATGGGACAATAAGATAGGGCGGTTTGTCCCCGTTCTGGTGGAAAAGAAGTGGTCTATGTCCGACCATGATGAGGAACTATCTGCTCCACTCATCCCCAAAGACTTCATTCCCGATGGGTTTCTCCAAACCTGGGACGTGCCAACGAATCGCTACATTCTGCGCGGAGACCGTACATCCATCCCTAATGGATACGAGTGTAATCTGTGCTACCTGCCGGGTGGTATACTAGCCCTATATCAGTCAGGCGTAATAAACCCGCATATGAGCGAAGAAAACACCGTAGTTGAGGAAAGTACCGTTGAACCCGTAGAAGAGGCTGTAGAGGCCAATTCTGACCCTGTAGAGGCCGTCGTAGAGGACATTCCAGAGGATGCTGTACCCTCACCAGAGGTTCAGGCAGTCGAAGCGGCAGAAATGCTCGCAGATGAGAAAGAGTCCGAGTCGGCTTAACTATGGATTTGCGACCCAAGGTAATGAAGAAAGCCGAGGCTAAGCTCCAGGCTTTCGGTAGAAGCATGGGAAATGGGTATCAAACCCTGTATAACGACATAAAGAAATACGGTGTTCACCCCATGAATGACGCTGGTATCCACGGAAACCCAACCAAACAGAAGAAATAGTGCCAGGTGAGACGAGAAACACCCCCGATTGACGGGGGTTTTCTCTTTCTCTGCGAAACCGCAATTACCGTGCGGATTTCCCAAGAGCCGACCCAGTTATTCCGATGCGCTCGGACTGGGTGCCGGGCCTTGCTCCTTGCTTTTGGACGGGTACTTCTCGCTCCTTGCCTTGTTCATCTTCGCGCTGTGCTCCTTGCGTTGTTCAGGCGTTTGCTTTGCCCAGCGCGTGCGCCTAGCTTCCGCGAGGTGTTCGCGCAGGGTCTTATCCGGCATGTACGTTCTTGGTATGGGCTACTAAATACTTCACTCGCTTCTTACAGAGTGGACATACCTTTTTGTATTCCACTTTCTTTGCGGTTCCACGCGCCCGTACAGGCTTGCTCATGGCTATAAGCACCTGCATATCCTCTACACTCTCGGCAGTTGCCGTGAGACTTCCACGCACTATTTCAATACGCATAACCTATTCTGTTAGTTGATAGCTTGCCCGTTCCATTCCGGTAGGCAGTAGTATCCTCGTACCTGCCACCTATCCCGCGATAGGTGGCAGGGCGGGGAGGCTAAACGAGGTTTACAAAGTTGCTATCGTCTTCTTTTATTGCTCCACACTCGTTGCACTCGCCCGTTTCTTCGTCCCACTTGTGCGCTGTCTCGCCCTCGGTCATAGGCTTGTTGTCCTCGCCTAGTGATGACGGGCAAACTTCTGGGTCTAGTAGATATTCATTCATAGTTCTGTCAGTTATTCCCCGAAGTAAAAGCACCTTGCGTACGTTAGTAATGCGTCTATGTCCTCCTGCGTGAGCCCGTCCAGGCGCGTCCAGGGTGTACCCCAGTCCTGGTATTCGAGTTGTGCTGTGGTAGCGGTCATGTCGGATAGTTTGCCCTTGATACGCACGGCAGGGCCACCCGTACAAAGCAGGATGGTGTACCAGTCTGCGCTCATTTCCTCCACGCTTGAAGCCCAGTCCGAGCGCACCTGTATGTCGAGCGCGTCATTTTGGATAGCTTCACGGGCTAGCTCCTCGCGGTCAGTGCGTTCATCCCCTCGCGCGGCATTATCATCCATATACGCACCTTCCTCTAGAGCCTCTACCATCTCCTTGATACTTTCTAGCTGTGCGAGTGCTTGTGAGCGTGCGCGTTCACGTTGCCACGAATGGCCGTGTGCAGTGTTTTCGCATGAACGGTCAGCACATATTTCTTTTTCCATAACGGTAATAAGTTAGTCGGGTCTAATATGCCCGTACTTGCGCCCGTAAAGGCGCAAGGCGGGGACGTTAGCTGATAGCTTTCAGCTTTGCTACGCGCTTTGCTTCTGCTTCTGCAGCACGCTCGTCAGCGATACGCTTGCGCGTCTCCCAGTTCTTCCGGTTCTCCTCGTTGCGGGCCTTGCGCTTGTTGCGCTCCTCGTATGCTCCCGTCTCAATCATGTTAGCCATGTACGCGCCTACGGCTTCCGGTGTGTTCTCCACTCCCTGATACTCGATAAGGTCGGCTAGCTCTCCTTCTTCGATATCGAACGTGAGCGTATCCGTCTTATCGTCGTAGGAAAGGTCTATTGCGTATTTGCGGCTTGCGTCCCGTAGCAGTCCTGGCTCGCGGTAGTCGCCGTATAGCCATTCATGCCGCAAATCCTTGTAACCGCGGTCATTGGCTTCCTGTACGGCAACGGCGAGCGCGTGAGACTCGTCTAGCGTGCCGTCCTGCACCTTTTCTTTCAATTCTTCCGTGAAGCGTGCGAGCCGTTCCTGATAAAGCTCGGCATTCTCGATAAAGAGCTTTGCTTCTGCCTTGGTCAGTTGCGCGAGGAAGTCAGTCTCGTAGTCGTATTCATCGAGCGTGTACTGCTCGTACTGGTCAAGCCAGTCCCGGCTATTGTCCTCGATATCGTTAAAGTCGCTACCGCATACGGCAATTGAAAGCATGTCTATCTGTTGGCCCGAGCTATTGCCGTACTTTTCATAATCAGTCTCTAGCACTAGTTTTACGTTCTCCATTGTATTCTCGCGCCTTGTGCGCGGTTATTTAGGGTCTAAATCGCCCTATACAAGCCCCGTAAAGGGCTTGAAAGGATTGTCTAGCCTATGAGATGAACGTCTAGAAGCGTGAGGATGAATGAAAGCCCTACAAAGTAAGTAACAAGTACCAGCGTGAGGATGAGCGAAGTACGGTACTTTCTCCGCGAAACGGTACGTCTACGTTCCATTTCCGCGCGGCACTGTTCGATAGGGGTCATACTAGAGCTTAGAGATAGGCGTGCTCATAATCTCCCCGTCGAGTAGCCCAAAATGAATAGCCATTGAATGCCAGAAGAAACCCTCAAATGCTTCCCGTGTACCGCATTGGCCGCATATCTCGTAGTCCACATACCGGCTCAATGCTCCTGCACCTTCCATAAACTCCCCTTTCCTGCACACTCCACAAATCTTCTTGATGTCCATATCGGATGTATCGAGTAGGTTATAAGCTCGATATACACACCCTATCACCGTGTACGTAAGGAGTCAAGCGCGTGGGAAGATACCTGTGGATATCTCTATAAAGAATAGAGAGAGGAAGTGGTGAGGTATAATGGACCTTATATATGTTGAACACTGATAAGCAAGAAATGGCGAATATACCCGTTATTACTGATTGGCCTGATGAGGAACTAGATACACCTATAAGACAGGTTAAACGTGGCGCATGGGTAAAGGGACAGTCAGGAAACCCAGCAGGTAGGCCAAAAGGCCCGACAATCAAGGAATGGGTAAAAGAGCGTATGTTAGCCATGAATGACGAGGAACGGGACAAATTCCTTGAAGGAATCCCCAAACTAGCCATATGGGAAATGATAGAAGGTAAGGCGCAGGAGACTAAGAACATAAGCGTTACCATTCCAAAGCCTATCCTTGGTGGCCTAACACAAGATAGTGAGCATATAGGCCCTGCAATAGCCCATGAGGTACTGGATGAATCCCCTAGCTCGGACGTTTAACACCCCTTAAAAGGGCATATAGAGCCTATGTAGCACATAGTTGTAGCACATAGTTGAACGAGCAGGATACAGGCACATACCCCTACACGTTGAGAGCGCATGGGGGTACTAGGGGTCAATATCGCATACCTAAGCCATATCCGTACCCCACCCCCCATGCCCCAAGTTCGGGTCGAGCGTTGTTGTTAATAGATACAGAACACAAATTTTTCTCCTTTGAGAATATGTAGCATCTAGTTGTAGCATCTAGTTGAGCATCCACTAGATGCTACAATAGCAGCATGGACTACTGTAGTAGGTGTAGGAAGCAAACGAATAGAAATCTCCTGCACATTCATAGCACCTACATAAAGAAGGATGGTACGAAAAGGTTCACCTACTGGTGTCGTGCTTGTACTGCTAAGAGGGTATACGACTACCGTGTGAAGAAAGGGAATACTATATAGACATATGACATACGAGTACATGAAGTTGGAGGACACTGATGTATACAGCTTCTCCTTGGAGGATGTAAACCATCTTGGGAGGAAGGGGTGGAGGGTAATATCATGGCTGTATTCTGATACTGGGTATGAGGCGGTCCTTCTTGAGAGGGAAAGACCATAACGGTAAATAAGATTCTTTCATGGAATACATAGTAACGACGGCGGTTAAGAAGATTCTCACGCTCAAGAAGCGGGTTAGAATCCTCCAGGGGTCATCTTCAGCCGGGAAGACTATTGCTATGCTCCTTATACTCATTGAGAGGGCGCAGTTGGAGAAGGGTAAGCTCTTTTCGGTGGTCTCCGAGACCCTTCCCCATCTCAAGAAGGGGGCGATACGAGACTTTCTCTCCATCATGGAGGGCCATGGGTACTATAGGGATGCTCAGTGGAATAGGACTGACTATATATATACGTTTGAGAGTGGGACGAAGATTGAGTTCTTCTCGGCAGATTCCCCTGACAAGGTGCGAGGGCCACGAAGAAACGTGCTTTTCATCAACGAGGCCAACAACATATCCTATGAGACCTATACCCAGCTAGCGATTAGAACCTCGGAAGAGATATACCTCGACTACAACCCGGTATCTGAGTTCTGGGTACACGATGAGGTTATCCCCCACGCGGAGCATGACTTCCTTATACTCACGTACAAGGACAACGAGGGACTGCCTGAAACGGTGGTGAAAGACCTGGAATCAAGAAGGCACAACGTCGGTTGGTGGAAGGTGTATGGAGAAGGGCTTCTTGGAGAGGCGGAGGGGGTTATCTACCCTCGTTGGAGGCAGGTGGACCAGATACCAGAGGGAGCAAGATTGGAACGATATGGCCTAGACTTTGGCTATTCTAACGACCCAACGGCCCTTGTAGCTATCTATTACTATGACCAGGGCTACATAGTAGACGAAATCCTCTTCCAAAAGGGCATGAGCAACAAGCAGATAGCGGATACCATCAACGCCCAGGACAAAAAAGCTCTGGTCATCGCGGATGCGGCAGAACCGAAGTCCATAGACGAGATTCGGGCCTATGGAATCAACATCATCCCCGCCGTTAAAGGACAGGGTTCCGTCCTCCAGGGTATTCAAATCGTGCAGGACCAGAGCATTTCAGTAACAAAGAGGAGTACCAATGTCATCAAGGCCAACAAGAACTATGTGTGGCAGACGGATATGGATGGAAAGCCAACCAACATGCCTGACCACTTCTGGTCTGATGCTATGGATGCAGTACGGTATGCGCTCAGTAGCATCGCGTCACTCAAGGCGAGACAGGAATACGCACGAAACCTTCCACGGAGACCGCAGAAACAACGAATTAACGAAGCTAGATAGCACCCTAAAAGACAGTGTGCGGTATAATTAACAACATGCTAGACAAAAACGGTGAAGACCTCTCCAAGTTCAATACGAACAAACCTGCTTTCATTCCTGAAAGCGTGTATAAGGCACCCAAGAAGAAGCCGGGACGACCAAAGAAGGTCAATGCTATGGGCAGGAAGATAGAGGAGCCGAAAGTCGAGGAGAAACCACCAGAGAAGACCTATGAAATCTCCATCACCATTGGTGATACTACGGTCGTAGGTAAAGGGACTACCCCGCTAGAGGCACTAGAGTCCATAAAGACACCAGATAAGATAACTACCAAGGTATTTATCTCCATCACTGACGGAACCCGGACGAAGGACATCATGTACATGCCCGACAAGGCGAAAATCATGTTCCGACCCACCGCACGCTACCTTTACGCGAGGAATCTAGGCTTTTTACTGAAATGAAGCCCTACAATCTAGCGGCAACACTGGTTAGATTCAGTCATGGCTTCCATGTATTCGAGGTGGATACGAAGAAGGCGACGTTTCATGGCCTAAAATGGCGTGATTTGGGTGGATTCGGGAAAAAGAAGTTCGAGAACCTCGTTTATCTAGAAAGTACCAAGAAACCAATGAAGATTCTCTATACATGAAGCACTATTCAACTATATTCGAGTACATCAAGGGCCAGATAAACGAGTACGACAACCGTAACGGTATCCAGCTCCAAGGAAACTGGAGCTGGAGCATGAAGGAACACCTAGAAACCTCCTTCCTCTACATTCACAGCCAGCTCAAGACCGGGAAGGACGATTTCAAGCC
>ERZ1292629.240-Hain-H43-01um-R1-240-length-58320-cov-9_pt1 | contig 31961 bp, 42 predicted proteins | sample MGYA00564399_ERZ1292629 | MGnify/ENA primary metagenome ERZ1292629 (study PRJEB36523, sample SAMEA6512636) | groundwater metagenome | collected 2019-01-08 | study: AquaDiva: Metagenomics assemblies of 32 groundwater samples
ATATTTTGGCATATTCAAAGTAAGTATCTGGAGTATAAAAATCTTGTAAATAATTAACGATAAGACTTCTGTCTCTTTGCACGAGCTTTCGAGTCCCCAGGTTTGCGTTGTTCCTTACGACGAACGTCGGCAACAAGCATATGTCTATCATATTTAAGATAAGCTTCTTTTAGTTCTGGTTTTTTTGCTAGTGCAACCAATGCTTTTGCGATTGCAAGTCGAGCAGCTTGAATTTGGGATTCTTTTCCCCCACCATTTGCTTGGATATAAAAGTCATAATTTGTTTTTCCAACTACTTCTTCATATATCTTTATAGGCTCCAGTAATGCTAATCTATGAAACATCCTCAAATTTTGAAGTAACACTTTATTATAACTGACTAATCCATCTCCATCAAGTACTCTAATATTTGCCACCGAAGTTTTTCTCTTTCCAGATGCTCTTATTTTAGTTGCCATTTTATTATCCATTATCTTAGCTCCCCACTCACTTCTGCGAGATTCATTGTCCTCATACCTTTTGTTTGGAAGGCTTGTTCTTTTTTAGATTCCACAAATTCCTTTGGCAAACCCTCATAACATTTAATTCTTTTCAATGCAGAAGCACCCCGACCTTCTTTATGAGAAAGCATTCCCCTTATTGTTCTTTTCATAATTTTTGCTGATTGCGTAGGAAAGTAAGGTCCCTTTTGTGAAGACCCCCCCTTAGCACGTATGTCCCTATATCTTTTAAGAATAACTTTCTTATTTCCAGAGATTACTATTTTTTCACAATTTACAATAGAAACTTCTTTTCCAAGTAACGCCTGCTTGGCTACATAACTTGCTAGACGACCCAATATTGCATTCGTTCCATCTAAAATTAAAGGAGTAATCATCTTAGCAATTTCACTCCTTCAGCATTAGGATTCTTTTTAATTTCATCAATAATTTTGACAGCCTCGCCTTTACTCTGTTTTATTTTATTTATAGCAGACTTTGAGAAATATAATGCACAAATTCTTAATTTTTTTGTCAAGTTTCCACTACCTAAAACTTTACCTGGCACAATAATAATATTTCTATCAGAAGACTCTTTTTCAATTCTATCGAGGTTAACTGCAGAATATTTTCTCCTAGACCCAGAAACTATTTGTGCAATATTTTGCCACTTTTTAGAATTTTTTGCAAGAAACAAAGTATCCACTATATAACTATCCCCTTTTCTAGGGATTCTTTTATTAATAGATGTTTTACTTATAACCATTTTACTTCAGAGATTCTTCGAAAGACTCAACATTTTTCTGAAGAGTTTCTATAGCTCTTAAGAATATTTTTTCAGAGTCAAGCATTCCAAATGATTCAACAAATAATAAAAATTCAGAGCCGTCAGAGATTGACTCTTTTTCCAAATTCCTTATTTCATCAACTTGAGCATCATTAAGATCACAAATCCATTTATTTCCTTTTTTTTCAGGTTTTATTAGTCCAAGAGAATTTTGTACAATTGAATCAATTTTAACATTACCTGATTTAACTTCAAATAAATGTCTATAATAAATTAATCCAGGGACATGTTTTGTATGCTGTAATCCCGTTCCAACAAGAGCAGTGGCCACAATCTCAATTTCTTGATCCTTTTCAAGAATAGTTAATGGGATATTATCATAAACTATTTTCAAATCTCCTTTGAAGTCTCCGGAATAAACTATACTCGGTCCCATTTTTTTCAACGAAAAAGTTCCACTAGATTTGCTAGTTATCTTACTTTCATTCTTTAAAGGAATTAAACCTATTCGGTGAGCAAGAACTTCATCATACAACGCAGAATCATTCTTAAATATTTCAACATCTTCAATTGCGAGGGTAGGTATTTCTTCAACGCTTCTGCGAACGGCATTAAGCAAAGAATAATTAGAATCTGTTCTAATAACCAGTTTTTCAGGCGTTTTGATAATGACTTCCATAATTGTGAATTGTAAAAGGTGGTTTTTAAAGCTTTTTAGAGGCGTTATTATTTTTTTTTAACTCTCGTTTTAACAAGTCTTCTAAATATTCAGAAATGTCTTTATTAATATCTATACAATATTTTTTAACTTCTTTCCATATTTCTTCATCCATCTTTATACTTGTCGTCTTTCTAACCATGGTATTATTTTATTATTCTATTATATAAATATAACTTCTTTATTAGAAAGTTTTATAAGTATTATAGCATTATATAATACTATGGATGATGAAAATTTATTAATACATTATTGGCACCTTCCAAAAAACATTTTTGTTAGCTTAAAAGACGATTTTCATAAAATTTTCTGTGAAATTATCCAAAAAAAGCTTAATTCTAAATATAAAAATTGTTTTTACACAGTTCTTAAATGTCCAAAGTGGCGCGCACAAAGACTGTTCACAAAGTTTAATCGCTTTACTATACAAGATTTAGAAATTTTAAGGGAATTTGCATGTATCTCTAAACAAGAGGTTGAGCAAAAATTAGAAGCAATAGGAAATTATGAAAGCGGGACAATTATCAAAAATCCTAAATTGCTTTTTCATATGAGGGACTTAATCTATATCGCTTCACATTTAATTTTTGATGGGTCTTATAGGGAAAAATATGGCGGTTATTTTTATTCATATGAAAAAAGTCTGACTGAATATCATAAAAAGAGATTATCAATCTTTGGAGAAGTGCCAATTAATTTTCTAGAAAAAGAAAATCAATTATATTTTTCTTATACTATTAGTTATATCTCTTCCAAGATGTTAGATATGAACGAATTTAGATCTACCAAGTGTTTTTTATCCGATAAATTTAAAAAATTATGTAAAGAAAACAAATCTCTTTGTGATGAATTAATTAAAGCATTGATAATAGATGATGGGTATATAGAGGACAAAATTGAATCTGAGTTGGCCAATGAAAAACTGGTGAAGGACATTCAAGAAGTTGTTGAAATTTATTATAAAATAAATAAAATACTTTCTAGAACAAGAATAATATCTTTTAAAGAGAACCCAAAATGGAAATATAACTTAATTAGTTGGAAAATAAGTTTTAGCGCTTCAAGTTTTAAAGAGCTATATGCGTCAATTTCTCCATTACCTATAGAATATAAAGAAAATAATTTAAAATTTTTATTTGATAGACAAAACAGAAAGTTTAACCAAAGAAAAGCATATGAAACAAAAAAATTAATTATAGTGTCTCTTTTAGTTAAACCTAAAACAATTAGCGAATTATCCAAAGAACTTTTAGTAAAACAAACAACAATAAGGGCGCATTTAAAAGGACAGTTAAATTTCAATAAATCTCTTATAAATTTAGGGCTGGTTCAAAAAGTTGGAGATAGAATATTAAGAAGAGGAGGATTTGCAAAAGCAGGAGTTTACGGAATCAAGAATCTTGAAGAAGCTAAAAATTTTACAGAATTTATTGTTTCGCCCTAATCACACACGTCTGCCCCTCTTTCCGCCTTTTTTCTTAGGACCGCCACGAGGAACTCTATGAGTATCTAAGACTCCTAATATTTTGAAACCCTCTTTGCTAAGGGTCTTGACTGCAGCATGAGCACCGGGACCAATTCCCGGAGAGCTAGTTTGACCGCGCATTCGGATATAGATTGCAGTTATTCCAGCGTCTCTTGCAAATTCTGCGGCTCTCTTAGCGACAAACATAGCAGTTGTAGGATTTGCTTTCAGACGGCTATGCTTTGTAATCATCCCTCCACTAATGCGTGTAATTGTGTTTCCAGAAAGGTCGGTTATGTGCACAATTGTATTATTATAAGACCCAAAAACATAAGCAATACCTGGAATCACTTCAGACCTTTCTTCTTTTTCAGAAATCTCTTCAGGTTCTACAATTTCCATTTTAGGGAGCTCTTTCTCATCTAATATTTTTACGACTTGATTTTCATTCGATTCTTCTATTTTATTTCCTTCTTTTAATTTACTCATACAGTTACCTCAACCAAAGGCTTACCCTTCAGAGCAACATTCTCTTCAGAATTTACAAAAACGATATAACTTGGAATATCCACGACTCTTCCATCAATAAATATTTTTTTATGGACTACAAGTTGCCTTGCTTGTTTAGCACTATTTGCTAAACCTCTTTTCCATACGATTGTAGATAATCTTCTTTTCAACAAATCTTCTTTGTTTAAAGCCAAAACATCGGCGATTGTTTTTACGGACAACCCTATATTTCTAAGCTTAGCAAAAAATTTATTCTGTTCTTCTAAATCTGAAGTAATAAGAAATTTAGCACGATTTCTAAAATATTTTATTTTAGATTCAGCCTTCCATATTTCCTTCTTACTTTTTAGACCATACTCTTCAACAAGTTTATTTTCATCCCCAATACGAATCTTATCATATAACTTATGAGGTCGTGAAAATTTGTTATGTTTACGTATCATTTTTTATTTGTATCTCCCTTTTTCTTGACTCCAACTGCAACGCCAGTAGTTCTAAAGTGACTACGAGTACGCTGCCCTCTAACTGGTTGTTTGAGAGCGTGGCGCATTCCTTTATAACTCTTTATTTGCCTCATACGTTTAATATCAAAATCGCGAACCATATCAAGTTCATTAGTAAGAACATGTTTAGAATCTCCAGATTCGTAATCTCTCTGACGGTTTTTAAGGTAATTATATAATTGAGGTTTTTGCAAGAATGCTTCAATAGATTCAATTTGTGTCTTAGATAATTCTGAAATTTTAATTTTTTTATCTATCTTAAGAATTCGGCAAATTGCATTTGAAATGGCCCAAGAAACACCCTTAATATAAGTAAGTCCAATATATGTTTGTTTGTTTCCAGGAACATCTTTGCTATAAATACGAACCAACGAATCAAAATATTCTTCTTCCTTTTGCTGCTGTCGCTTATAATCTTTAGATTCTTTTGTTTCTTTAACTGGTTTTTCCTTTATTTCTGCCATTTTATCTCACGAACAATCTTTGTCGAGGATTTTCGGTTAGTTCTTCAACTATTCTTTTCTCAACGGCTTTCTTTGGATCAGGAACACTTTTAACTCGTTGCCTAATTTCATCGAAAGACTCAAACGGTTTTTCTGTTCGAGCATTGAGTAATTCTTGCGTATGCTTGCGACCAAATCCAGACAGAAGTTCAAGCTGGTGCAATCTTGTATTAATTGCAGGAGCATTATTAAAGAATTTTACAAATTCTTGTTCACGCTCCCCAACATAAGCACTAACGAACTCTTGCAATTGGATCTTCGCAGTTTCAGTAAGCTTCTCAACATGTAGCCTACCAACTATATAATATATCTTGTCTCTCTTATCCGGACCTATATAAACCTTTTCCTTAATTTCAATCTGTACGCCTCTTACAGGAGCTAGTTCAAGTAAAGCAAGATGTTCGGTGCCTATGGCCTGCACAACAGGCTTCATATTGCCTGCCATAGGGTATCCATTAGCAAGATAATCTAACACTAAAGCATAGTCGTCTTTCTTCATCATTTTAATACTCCTTGACAACCGATAAAATTTCATTTACTTCTTTCTCATCTAACGAAGTATCATTAAATATTTTTGAAACACTTTCCGCATCTCGAGGAAGTAAATCTACTATTTTCATAATAGCATCCTCTCGTATTTTAGGATTACCTATGCTTCTAAGACTCTCCACCAAAACATCTGCTTTCTTCTTACCTAATTTAGAAAACCCTTTAAGATAATCTCTTAATTCAGGTTTAGAATCTAAATCTCCAGATAATTCTTGCACATCAGCTAAATGGATAGGAGTCATTTTTAATATCATTTTGTTAAATTCCTTTGATTTTTTTTAAATGAACCGGCATGACAATAAATGTTTTTTTCTTAGTAAAATCCTTAATTGAAACAACATAAGAATTTCCTTGTTTTCCTATCACTACGCCTGTTCTACCTTGCATACGAGAAGGAAAACCAGAACTTTGAACAGCCAACTCTCTAACTATCGCAACATTATCTCCTTCGGTAAACTGTTGAAAATACTTGGTCAACGAAACCTTCCCACGACTCCGAATATTCTTGTTTGTAAGCATGAGAATATCTGACGCGAGTCCTTTAAAAAGCTTCCGTAGTCTTAAAGTTCTGTTTTACAGATGTAACGCTTCCCTGATAAAGGTCTCCTTTATCTCGGGCACTACCCATATTGCTTATTATTGCTTCAAACATCTTAGTTCCCCAAATTCCATGACCACAAGGAGTACAAACATCAACTGCGCGGTCATCACCCACATCAACCTTACAATAAACACATTTACTCATCATTTCCCCCTTATTTTTAACTTCAAGATTCATCCCTTTATAAATTTTTATGGTTTTTATTAACATTTTCCTATTTTATTCATAACGCAAGGCGTTTACAGTTCTTATTTTTGAAGCTTTCCATGCCGGAACAATTCCTGAAATTGCTCCAGTAAATGCAGCAAATAATATGCATCCAACAAATAATGTCCAAGAATAATGCGGGCTTAGAAAACCCCATCCATTACTTTTAAGAAAAGCCTCTACAATGTTAGTAACTCCAAATCCAATAACAATTCCAATAATCCCCGCAACTAACCCTAAAAATCCAGATTCAAAAACAAATATAGCAAAAATATCTCTATTCTGTGCGCCTATTGCTTTCATAACTCCTATCTCTTTTACTCTTTCTAAAACAGAAGTAATTGTAGTATTAGCCGTATTTACTGCAGAAACTACAACTGAAATAAATGCTATAAATATAACAAAATAAACAATATAATTAAGTGCATGTGTAAACTGTCCCAATAATTCCTCAAAAGATGCTACAAAAAAATCTTCTTTCCCCTTTTCAATGTTCCTTGATTTTCGCAATTCTGATTCTACGCGCTCTATAACTTGCTTAATATTATCAGGGTCTACACGAGCAATAATCTGACTATATTTTTTTGAGCTATTTGAATAAAGCTCCTCAAAGTAGTTATTAGTAATGTAAATATTTGAATCGTCTTGGGGATTTCCTATTTTTTCAAGGAATCCCACAATTTTTAATTTTTCACCTTGTACCTCTAAGTTATCATTTAAAGTTAGGGCATCAGGGAAAATCTTTTTAGCCAATAGATAATTATATCCAAGAACAACTTTATTTTTATCTCCTTTACGCAAGTCACGACCTTCAGCTATCCCAATGTTTAATATTTCTTTTATCAACGGAATCTCTATATCATAACCCAGGAGAAATACAAATTTTTTAGTTCTTCCTTTAGTTATTTCAGCAACACGAGAATATATCGCACTTGCCTCATAAACCCCCCCTGTTTTTTTCACAGCATCAACATCTTCTTCAGTAAGGGAAAAAGTAGTATCCAGACCCGGGGCACCCACACCCCTTGGAGTAATCATTATTTTATCGGCTCCAGAGCTAGATTTAAGTTCATTGACATAATCAAACAATCCCCATCCAAAGCTCACAAAAATAAATATTGTTGCAATTCCTGCGAAAATTGAAAAAATAGTAAGTAAGCTTCTAGCTTTGCGATGAGCAATGTGCTTCAAAGAGTAATTTATTAATTCTTTATTTATCATCTTAATTACGTAATGCCTCCACAGGTCTTTGATTTGCAGCACGAAGCGCTGGAACTATTCCTGCAATAGCCCCTATACAGAAGCTTCCTACAAAAGTTCCAACAATTAATATCCAATTAATTTCAGGAGCACTGGAAGCACCTAAAAATGTATTTATTGAAAAAGTTCCAAAGTATCCAATAGCTATTCCTGCAATAATTCCTGCAATTCCTCCAACCATTCCTAAAAGTCCTGCTTCAATAAAGAATTGGTAAAATATATCTGAATTCTTCGCACCCATTGCTTTCATAATTCCAATTTCCTTAACTCTCTCTAACACCGATGTAGTCATAGTGTTTACAATACCTAATGAACCCACTATGATCGAAATTGCAGCGATCATTACAACAAAGACTTGTATTCCCGTAATAATTTGATTGACACTGGATAAAGTCGCTTCAGGAGTTGAGACTTCAAAATCTTCTTCTCCTACACGCACATCTCTTCTATCTCTAAGCAACTCTTCAATCTCTGCCTCCGCAACATCCACCAATTCTTTATTTTTTATTTTCACACCTATGAAGTCTACAGTATCTCCATAATCTGAAATTGATTTAAGTTCTTCTTCATTCAAAAGGATAATATGGTCAAAAATAAAGCTTCCTTTCTTTTTGAGTATTCCCTTAACTTCATATTTTTTATTATTGATTTTTACACTATTTCCTACTCTTACTGATTTTCCAAACCCCCCCTTGTCTTCAAAATAAAAATTATTTCCAAGAACAACTTTATTGGTATCTCTATCTTCCAGTAATCTACCTTCCAAAGGCTCAATGCTCATAATCTCATAAGTTAAATCTCTTTTAGATCCGCTAGGAATATCTGTTGCAATTCCAATAAATAGTGCATCATTAAATTCCATTTTAGCCGTAACAAGATGTCTTCCAATAGCTTCTTCAACCGAGCTCAATCTTTCAATAGCTTCTACATCATCTATAGTTAATAGATTAACTGCCCCCGTGCCAGGAGGTCCAAAAGAATTAAGTCCTCCTGCTTGCACTTCAATTACTTCTGTAGAACTTATTCCAAATTGGGAAAGAATTGCAGATTTAAGCCCCCCTCCCAAGCTTATAAGGGCTACAACAGTGGCAATGCCTATAAAGATTCCAAGAAGAGTTAACCAGCTTCTAATTCCCCTATGTCTTAAATTTTTAAGAGCAAGATGAAAGTAATCTAATATCATAAAGTCATTCAAAACCTCTAATTTTTAAGTCTTTTACGCCTTTTGCGAATAAATCTAAACAACACCCACACAATTAAGAGAATAACGATAGATACAACATAAAAAGTAGTGTTGCTCTTCGCTAAAATTCCTCTCTCTATAGCTTCATTTCTTGTATACGCTCTTAATGGAATGCTTGTAGACATAGTCTGTTTATTATTATCAAAATCTTTGTATTCTACATTTACCAAAATTCTTGACAGTTTTTTATTATAGGCTACATCAAAAGAGGTTGATTCAAAATCATCAGACTCTATTGTTCCAATGTATTCAGATTTTTCTGAAAGGATTGTAATATCTTCACTTTCCACAGACAGTGAAACAAATCTTGCATCAGCAAGTCCTTTATTTACGACCCTTATGTTAAGTTTTCCTGTCTGTCCAATTATCGGATTTTGAATTTCTGCAACAATTTCAAGCTCTGGCTCTGCAGAAACCACAATTCCAATTGTTCCACTTTGTTTGCGTTCATCGTTATCTTCTTCATAACGGATAGAATAAGAAATAGAATAAGTTCCTGCGGGTAAATTATTGGCAACTCTAAATTTAAATGCAAACATTTCATCATCATTTTCTTTCAATTTATTTACAAATGCTTCGGAACTTCCAATAGGAATTATATTATTTTCAGGAAAGTCTATATTAAAAGATAGAAATTCAATGTCTCTATCCCCATCATTCTCCACACTTACTTTAATTATCCCTTCTTCACCAGGAGATACTTTATTCACTATAACAGATTCAACAGACAGAGCATAAGTAAAACTAGCAAAAAACAAAAATAACCCTAAAAAGCTAATTAGTATTTTTAATAATCTTTTCATATTAAAAATCTCAAATTATCATTTATAAGACTTACTAAAAAATTTTGTTAGTATCTAGTAACAATTCCTTCTTAGTTATCCAAGCATTACCTTTACGAACACTAAGCTTCTCTATTTTTCCATCTTTCAACCAGTATATCTTTTTTGCACGCTTTATAGCAACTTCAGAAGCGTGAGTTATAAGAATAATTGTTTTTCCTTGTTCATTAAGACTAGTCAATAAATTCATAACATGTTCTCCCGTTTTAGTATCTAAATTTCCAGTAGGTTCATCTGCTAAAATTATTTCAGGGTCATTTGCCAAAGCGCGAGCAATAGCTACTCTTTGTTGTTGTCCACCACTAAGTTGATTGGGATAATGGTTCATTCTATCTTCAAGTTCAACAAGTTTCAAAAGTTTTTCACTTCTCTCTTCTCTATCTGCTTTATCCACTTTCTGAAACATCATCGGAAGCATAACATTTTCTTTTGCAGTTAAATTAGGAATCAAATTAAAACTTTGAAATATGAATCCTATTTTCTTGCCTCTGAGTTGAGCAAGTTCAGACTCTCCAAACTCTTCAATGTTTGACCCTTCAAGAAGTATTCTACCCTGGGTCGCCAAATCTAAGCTTCCGACTAAATTCATTGCCGTACTTTTTCCACTTCCCGAAGGCCCCATGATTACAACAAAATCTCCTTTATCTATAGAAATATTTATTCCATCAATTGCCTTAACAACAGGTTCTCCCATTTTGTAATATCTAGTTACTCCTTCAAGTTCTATTAGTGGGTTACTCATGATATTTGTTCTAACGGAATGTTTAAAAACCTTCTTCTTTCATTTTAGAATATGATTATTCCAATCCGTTGCTTTGGGTGCGGGAAGCCAATAGGGCAGACATGGGAAGAATATAAGAAGCGTATTAGCTCTGGCGAGGAGGCTGGAAAAGTTCTTACAGATTTAGGGCTCGAGCGTTATTGTTGCAGAGCAGCATTGTTAGGTCATGCAGACGTTTTAGAAGAAGTATCTAAGTTTAAAAAGTCCTGAAACTTGGCTACAATAATTAATTTATATTGTTGTTTAAGCCATATTCTATGAATCCGCTTATGGAAACAAAAGAAGCCACTCTAGTTTTTTTAAGCGAAGCAGATAAAATATTGATGATCTATAGAGATAAGAATCCTCAAGACTTTCTTTATGGAAAATGGACTCCCCCAGGAGGCAAACTTGAAAGAGCAGAAACTTTGGAAGAATGTGCTAAAAGAGAGTTTTATGAAGAAACAAATTTGCAAATTTGCAATCTAATTTATAGGGGAAAAGTTTTATTTGATAACGCAGAACGTACATTTGGAGGCAGACCTGCAAAATATAATTGGATGGTTCACATATACGAAACTTCTGTTTATCAAGGACAGTTAAAGACTTCATCTAGAGAAGGAACCCCTAGGTGGGTTAGCGAAAGTGAATTAGCTACACTACCGATGGAAGACGGAGATGGAACCATTTTAAGGATGTTAAAATCTCCCGAAGAAATAGCAATACGCATCATTCACATAGGCACCAGATTTGACAGATATGAACAATTAGTTAGCTAATCTTCCACCTACTCACAAGTCCGCATTTCAAACAAGTTACTTGTTTATATATTTTGTTTATTCTTATTTTTCCAAGTTTTAAATCAGAATAACATTTCTTACAAAATCTCTTTCGATGCTCACCAAGACGAACGCGATTAGCCATAGCAAGTTTCTTTATTTTTCTAGTTTTTTCAGAATCAATTTCATTTCCAGAAAAATAGTCTTCTATAATTTTTTGAGCTTCTTTTTTAGATATTTCTTTCATTTTTTCTCAATAATATCATTCCTTTCCTTATTTCTGAAATGAGTTCATCTCCTTCTTTAAAACCTGCCTTATTTAGAGATTCTTCAGGGATGTTTATGCGATATTTATAATATGTTTTTTCTTTATACTTTCGTGATTTAACCTTTGATATTTTCATAATTTGTAAACTCATTTTACCTATATAAATTTAGGGGTCGAAAGACTTATATAGTTTAGACCCCTATAAAACAAATGGATTATAATTTAATTCTTAATCATTCTGAAAAGTTAAAAGTCTTGTCTAGATTAGTTACTCACTTAATGGGAGATGGTTGTGTGACAAATAAATATTTTGCCTATTTTAACAAGAACGAAGATTTACTTAAGAACTATGAAAAAGACCTTTTAAAATTATTTTCTGAAGTTCATATAATAAGAGGAATCTCTAATTCAGGAACATCTTTAATCCAAGTGCAAAACAAAGAAATTATCTATTTTTTAAAATCATTATTAAAGGATTATAGAAGTAAGACTTTAGAAATTCCAAAATTTATTAATACCAAGGATTTAAGAAAAGAACTTTTACAATCTATTTACGACGATGAAGGTTGTGTAGGATTAAGAGTTTATAGAAAAACTAATGAATTAAAAAGAGACATTACGCTATCTTCAAATTCCTTAAAATTTATAGAACAGATTAAAGAAATTTTAATTCAAGATTTCAATATTTCTTCAAATAAAATTGCTAAAAATGTTAAAATTGTAGGTTCCAAAATATTTACAAATTATATCTTACCTATAAATGGAAAAAGCAACTTCGAGAAATTTCAAAAAGAAATAGATTTTGCCCATCCAACAAAAAAAGAAAAATTGGAAAAAATGATTAAGTCTTATATTCGCTTGGCTGGAACCAAATGAGAAAGCTTAAAAACCCTAGATTATCAATATTTCTGAAGACGACCATAGTGACCAGGAAATACCCGATCCCTTTCTGAACTCGGAAGTCAAGCTGGTCACGTCTGTTTGTTGTAGTCTCCGTCAAGAGGCAAAGCAAGGATGTTGTCTTCGCTTTTTTTATTTTATATGAATTATTCAAGAGGATAGTTTAGTATAATAATTCCCTAGTCTCTTTCAAAGTCTATCTGCTTCAGATGCCTAAAGGGATACAATTTACTTAGCAGTTAGCTCTCCACTCATAATCTCGCGCTGTAAACCTCTCAGCATAATCAAGTAATATCTCCAAGGGTTCTTCCCTTCTTCTTATTTCCCTTAAAATTTGAGCAGCTCTTTTCATAACTCGAGGAGAAGTAAGTTCTCTTCTATGAGAATAATTCTCTTGTCTAGAAGGTTTATTTTTCCTTGATAATCTCTTGTAGGCATATAATTCTTAGTTCTTGTTAGTATTTATATTTTGGCAAAGGATAAGCTTTAAAATATAAAATAGTGTGGATTTAACATGCGGGGATGCCGGAGCGGTCAAACGGGTCGCGCTCAAGACGCGATAGCTTAGTGCTTTCCTAGGTTCGAATCCTAGTCCCCGCATAAACTCACTCAACAGCGAGTTTATAGATTTAGATTTCAAGGTCATCAGTCAAGCTCTCGTGGCGCAATTGGATAGCGCAATGCCCTCCTAAGGCAAAGGTTCCAGGTTCAAGTCCTGGCGAGAGCGTCAATTCCTAATAACAGCTTTCAAAATTCTTCTTCTTATTGCTTTATCTGTTCTAATAGGGCTAAATGTTTTTTCCTCTATCTTTATATCTCTAAAATCTTTAAATAAATTAAATATCTCTTTCTTTTCAAAAAAATGACATATTAATCCGTTTTTCTTTTGAATAGTATTTTCCTCTATCTTTTTTAAATATTTATTTTCTCTAAAATCTCCAGTAGCAAAATCCTCAAACAATATAGTTCCATTGGATTTGAGAAGAGATTTTATTTTGTTAATAACTTCAATTCCCCTCCTTTTTTTAAAATTGTTTAAAAAATAATAACAAAAAACCACATCAAACTTCTCTCTAATATCTAACTTAAAAATATCTGATTTTATGTAAATGACTTTATTTGATTTTATAGATTCTTCTGATATTTTTATAGCCTCACCAGATATATCTAAAGCAACAACCTGTTTAGGGTTTTGGTTAAGAATAGATTTAAGGGTTTTTCCATTACCAACACCAAGCTCAAGAACAGACTTTTTAATTATAATATTTTTAAGTTCTAGTGTGCTCTTTTTCCAAAACAAGCCCTTAGAATACAATGAATTCCATATAGTTTCTTGGTTTTTCATATAAAATACATGTTTAAACATTATTTAACTTGTTTTGCCAAACTTCATAATTCAAGCAAAGCGCAATCTTTAAAACACATCAGAAGTTCGTATCAATGAGGTAGAAATATAAAGCGTCGATAGCATAACGGTTAGTGCCTCTGATTTCCAATCAGATGATCTGGGTTCGATTCCCAGTCGACGCATTACAACAAAATGGAACAAAATAATCAAGAACAACATCAGCATCACCAAACACTTACTGTTGCAAGTCGCGAAGACAAGAAACACTGGTATGACAAATGGTATAAGAAAATGTTGCTCCCTCCAGTAATATTATTAATCATTTGTTTAATATATCTATTTTCATTTTATTCGAATAATGGAGATATAATCTACAAAGACTCATCTCTTTCAGGCGGAACAACAATTACTCTAAAGGCAGAATTGGACGTCGAAGCTCTCGAATCTTATTTAAAAGAAAATATTGAAAATGTAAACATCCGCAAAATAGCAGATATATCGACAGGCAAACAAATTGCAATATTAATTGATTCTTCGGCAGAGCCCTCTGTTTTAAAGCCATTAGTGGAAAATTTTATTGGTTATAATCTAACAAATGAAAATTCTAGCGTAGAATTTAGTGGGTCCAGTTTAGGGAGAAACTTTTACAAACAGTTAATCACCGCAGTCATAATTTCATTTATTCTCATGTCTTTAGTAATTTTTGCACTATTTAGAACATTTATCCCATGCATTGCAGTAATCTTCGCGGCTTTTGCAGACATCGTAATGACTTTAGCAATGGTAAATATTTTAGGAATTAGACTTTCAGTTGCAGGAATAGCGGCTTTCTTAATGTTGATAGGATATTCTGTAGATACAGATATTCTTCTCACCAGTGCAGTGTTAAAAAAGAGAGGAGATACTGTAAATAAAAGAATCCACCGTGCTTTTAAAACTGGAATTTTTATGACTTTGACAGGACTAGTCGCAGTAATCCCCGCATTTTTAATAGTTACAGGATTGCCTGATTCATTCAGACAAATCTTTCTAATTCTAGGGGGGGGATTATCTGCAGATATAATTAACACATGGCTTACAAACGCATCAATAATTAAATGGTATTCAGATTATAAAAAAATAAACTAATGGTAAAAATAACTTTCAGAGTATGGATATTGATTATTGCATTAATATTGGCTCTGCTAATGATTTACCCTCGTTTTCAAGAAGGAGTAGCAATTAAGAGTGTTGATAAAGATTACAAGGCTTTTGAAATAGGTTTAAGACCTGGAATGAAAATATTAGAGATTAATTCCATAAAAATAGATTCATTAGATAAATATTTTGAAGTTACGTCTTCTTTATTAAAAGACGATTCTGAAAAAAGAATAAGTGTTGTAACAAAAGAAGATTCATTTATTTTTTTAGATTCTAATTTATCTGCTATCACTGTTTCAGAAATACCTAACTCTAATATTAAAACAGGATTGGACTTAAGCGGAGGAGTTAGGGCATTAATAAAACCAGTAAATGGTTCTTTAACCGATTTAGAGATGTCAGATTTAATTGATATCACCAATCAAAGATTGAATGTTTTTGGATTGACGGATTTAACAGTTAGATCGGCTAAAGACCTAGAAGGGAATAATTTTTTGTTAATAGAAGTTGCAGGAGCTGCTCCAGATGATTTAGAGTCTTTAATAGCTAAACAAGGAAACTTTGAAGCTCGAATAGGGAACACGACTGCTTTTGTAGGGGGAGACAAGGACATAACTTATGTATTTCGTGATGCTACTCAATCAACAATTTACCCAGCAGAACCATTAGGGGATGGCAGTTATTCAAGCAGATTTAGTTTTACAATAACTTTAAGTCCCGAAGCTGCTCAACGTCATGCAGATATCACTAATCGCATTCCCATAGACCCAAATTCAGGAGGTCAATATCTCTTAGAAAACTTAACTCTTTTTCTCGATGGAGAATTAGTTGACGAATTAAGAATAAGTAACGGGTTAAAAGGACAAGTAGCTTCTCAAATATCAATTCAAGGTTCAGGAGTAGGTACGACTCCGGATGCAGCCCTCTCAGAAGCACGTGCACAAATGCACAAATTACAAACTCTTCTTTTAACGGGAAGCATTCCGTATCAATTAGAAATTATCAAATTAGATATTATATCTCCATCTTTAGGAGAAACTTTTACCAAAAGTATGATTTATTTGGCTTTTGTGGTTTTCATTATAGTATCTACTATTATTTTTGTAAGGTATAGAAAAATTAAAATTACTTCAGCAGTAATTTTAACAATGTTCTCTGAGATGTTCATAACTTTAGGAATCGCTGCCTTGCTAAGATGGAATTTAGATATTGCAGGTATTGCAGGGATAATTGCGGGAATTGGAACAGGAGTTAATGACCAAATTGTAATTATAGATGAATCTGAATCTAAAGATAATTTCAGTATGAAAGAAAAGATAAAGAGGGCATTATTTGTAGTATTCGGCGCATTCTTTACAATTATTGCAGCAATGTTACCTCTGTTCTGGGCAGGAGCAGGTTTATTGAGAGGTTTTGCATTTACAACAATAATAGGAGTAACTGTCGGAGTATTAATTACTCGTCCGGCTTTTGCAGATATAATTAAACAAATGGGAGAAAGATAATTCAATGCTTCCACGCTGGCACATATTTTTCGGGTTTGTTTTTTCTCTAATTTTTAGGATAATCTCTCCAGAAACAGAATATTTGTCGATTTTCCTGATATGGTTTGCATCTGTTTTCATAGACTTTGATCATTATTTATCTGCAGGGCTAAAGCACGGAAAATGGAATATTATTGAGGCTATAAATCATAATTCAGACTATCGCAAACAGATAATTGAGTTAAAGAAAGAAAAAAATATTTGTGAAAAAGGAGACTTTCATATATTTCACACAGTCGAATCCCACATAATTATAGGAGTTATAGCTTTACTATATGCTCCATTCTTCTTTATATTCATAGGAATGACTCTCCATTCAATATTAGATTTAATATGGATGGTTAGGCACGATGTCTTAGACTCTAGGGAGTTTTTCCTGATAAACAAATTAAGAACAATTGTTTTATAGAAACTGGACAAGGAAAGTTATTTAAATAGAGATTTCAGTGAAAAATTATGGAAAATTTATTTAAAGCATTTTATCAAGAAGGCATTGCAGTAGGGCATTCAGACTCTCGCAGGACAATATATTCCCCATCCGAAATAACCGATGGTTTAGAGATAAAGAATTGGACGCAACACAACGTGATAAGAATCCACAGTAATGCTCTGCCTCTTGGAGGACATCACCACGATTTTGAAGAACTTTATTTTGCAGTCACCTCAGGGTTTGAAGTGCATCTGTTAGATATTGAAAATACCGAGAGAAGAGGTTCATTTAATATGGCTCCTGGCTCTAGATTATTAATTCCATCCTATACCGCGCATAGAGTAATAGCACAACCAAACGCGGTGTTGATGGTTTATGGTTCGGTACCATTTGACCCTGCTCGTATTATTAAATCTCCTCCAGAAGTATTAGAAAAATTAGCTTCTATGAATTAGGTTAAATCAAAATGAATTACAAAGAATATGCAATAGAAGATAAAAAACAAGTGAACTTAGAAGATTTGAAAGCACAGTTTATAACAAAGGAGGATTATGTCAAAGCTCATCAAAACACAATCATAGTTTGTGCAGACGTCATGATTTGGTATAATGACGGCTTTTTACTAGTTAAGAGAGATAATGTTCCCGCATTAGGAGAATTATGGCCCATAGGTGGAAGAATACAAAGAGGGATTTCAATGGAAGAAAATGTAAGAGATAAAGTAAAATCCGAGTGTAACTTAGATTTGGACAGATTAGTCTTATTAAATGTAGGAAGAACATCATTCAAAACAGATCCATTCAATCATGGAAAAGGCACAGACACGATTAATTTTATGTATCTGGCAGAAGGAATTGGAGAAATCAAATTAGATAATCTTCATTCAAAGCCAACTATTGTAACCCAAGAAATATTCAACAAAATAAAGTCTTCTTTACATCCTTATGTTGTTGACTTCATGGAAACGGCATTTAAATCTAGAATTTAATATCCTCATAGAAAGCTAGCAGCCCCTTTAGACATAAGTAATAAGCTGAACGTCCACAATAGAAATAAGGCGGGAGTAAAGAAAATGCTTATTAGTAATATACCTGCAGAGATTAAATCAATAACACTTAATATGTCTCCTGTTAATATAAACAGCCCCTTAACAAAAAGAGACGCTCCTAAAAAAAGAGTTATTTGAACAGGCAGACTTATAGAAAAGATTAATGATAAAAAAACAACAGACGCGAGTAAATCTATTAAACCTAATATTTTTACTAATGCCATTATTCTCTTTCTTTATATATGATTATAAATTTATAGATTTAATGGCTCTGTCCGGATTGAGTGTTCTAAAATATTATTTGAGTCTTTTAAGCCCTAATGAGCTAAGTCCATATTAAAAAAGCATTAACTCCGGACAGAGCCGATTTGATTTTTATCAACAGAAACATTTAAATATTTAGATTATACGAACTTCCACATGTCAAAGACATTAGACCTAACATTGCCAGTAATGCTTCATTTTGATGCTGAAATTCCAACATTTCTTGCTGCAAAAGAACGTTTAGAAAAGTTAGGAGCTAAATACGGTGTTCTCACTCATGTTGGAGCTTTTCTTCCTTATATGCCCGGTCATTCTCGTAAACCTGCTAATTTTGATAAACAATTGGTAAATCAACAAAAATACAGACTCCCAATTTGGTTAGTTGAAACAGGAATAGACTCTCAAAATAGTCTAGCCTATGTTCCTGGAAATCCAACATTTAGACCAGATATTAAATCAGAATATGAATCTGTTTTAGAACAAGTTGCAAGATTAAGGGATCTAGATCCAAAACCTGTCGCCAATGTAGTTGTGGGACCACATATAGCTACACAAGTTACTAACGATCTTAAAGAAGGAGATTACTCCAGAATGGGATTGTATTCGCCAGCAGATTTTGCAAGACTTAGAACACAACTATTTGAGCAATCTAAAACTCGTTTTGGAGAATTAATTACTAAATCTAGATCTCTAGGTTTAAGGATGGCAATTGAAAATGCTCCTCCCGTTACTTTTGCAGACTATGGTTTCTGGAGCGGAGGTTCTAGGCAAGCTAAATTAGAATTAAGATATCATGGATTTAACAGTCTTGACGATATTGTAGAGATATCCGAAGCAAGTCAAATAATTGATTTAACACATTTAGCAGGTGCAATAGACACCCCCAAAGCATTTACTAAAAATGGTGCTTCCCATGATACGCTTTTCACAGTTATGGGTGTGTCAAACTGGGATGAATTTTCTCAAAGAGTTGGGAGCTATGAAGATCACTTAGCAAACGCAGTTGCTATACACTTGTCAGGCGTAGAAGGAATAGGTGTTAGATTAGCTAAAGACACTCCTGAAGCAAAGAGGTGGGGTGGAAGTGGAACTTTGCCTAATTTATTGACACCATCTCAATACGCTTCATTTATTGAATTCAGTATGTTAAGAGAAATTCCTGTAGCAATAGAAGAGGATTTTATAACTCCCGAGAAGCCAGCAGCACAGTTAGATTATAAAGAAGCAGATGCATTTCTAGAACCTATTTTAAAAGAAGTTCAATTTAGAAGAGGAAATTAATTCCAGGAATAGAGAGATTTTTATATAGTACAAAATTTCTAATATTTAATGGATAAAAAATTAATGATTCTAGTTGTTGCATACAATGCAGAAAAGACTATAATTTCATTGCTTAATCGAATGCCTGCGGATGTGTGGAAAAGAGCTACTGAAGTTGTTATTGCAGATGATGCCTCAAAGGACAAAACTGCGTTGGTTGCAAAAAAATATAAGGCTAAAAATAAAAAAGTAAATCTCACAATAATTAAACACGAGAAAAATCAAGGTTACGGTGGAAATCAAAAATGGGGATATAATTATGCCTTCAAAAAAGGTTATGATATTGCTGTAATGATTCACGGAGATGCACAATATCCTCCAGAGTATATCCTCCCCCTTATAAAATCAATAGAAGAAAACAAAGCTGATTTTGTTTTTGGTTCCAGAATGGCTGGGCACCCTATAAAAGGTGGAATGCCTATTTACAAATTCCTCGGAAACGTATTCTTAACAACCGTAGAAAACATTGTTTTACGAACAAGATTAACTGAATTTCATTCAGGATTCAGAGCTTATTCACTAGAAACTTTAAATAAAATTCCGTTGAATTTAGATTCAGATGGTTTTCATTTTGATTCAGAAATAATCATTCAATTAGTCTACTCTAGAAAGAAAATAAAAGAAATAGTAATTCCTACATTTTACGGAGATGAGAAGTGTAATGTTAAGGTAATTAGTTATGGTTTAAACATTCTAAAAGAACTTACAAAATACATCCTTACAAAATACAAAATAAAAATCTATCCAAAATATGATTTGGTCAATTTTAAGAAATAGATTTTTTCCTAGCTACTATTAAAACAATGCTTGAATTCTTAGAATTATTCAAAAGATGAGTTACATAAATAATTCCAAAAAGAAACTTATTCACTACATTAAATAATTTTAACTTGACTTTTCCAAAATTCATTGGCTTTTGACTACTTTTAATTGCCTTGCGCACTAAGAATTTAGTTAGTTCTCTTTCAAGTAAGCTTCCTATAGGTTTATTCTCCAGTATATCAAATCCTTCTGCTCCTATTTCTCTAGCCAACTTCTTTGGATTAAATCTTCTTAAGTGTCCAACATAGTCATCATCAAATGACCAGTATTTTATATGTGTTGGGACGGTAATAAATAATAATCCATCCTTTCTCAGGACTCTAAAGAACTCTTTTATTGCAATTTTGTAGTTGTGCACATGTTCAAGAACTTCAGAGCAAAATATAGCATCTACAGTACTTTTGCCAAATGGAATATTGTTTACATTTCCTTTAAGCGTCTTATGACCCAATTTTTTTAATAATCCTATGGCATTTTTATCTGAATCTATAAATGTTGTCTGATTCGGACAAGGAGATACAGGAGAGATGCCACAACCAAGGTCTAGCAAAATATTTTTTACATTTTTAGATGTATATTTAGTATATGCTCTCGCAAGCATATATTTTCTAAACCTATAATTAAAAAGTTGGTTCTTTAAAGTAATATAATCTCCTTGGTTGAAGAACCTTGCAAAAGTATTTTCATCCCTTTCTTTCATGTTATAAATTGTACTACTTAGCTTATGAGTATCTATTTAAATAAGTTTAATTTCACAAATTGATGATTTTATTAAATTTATTAGTAGAAAAAATTAATAAAAAGTGGAATTTAGTTTTATATTCAGAAGCCCACAAATATACTCGTAGAATATTTTTACTAACCCTTATAGGGTTATTTTTAAGATTTATAGCTGCCAGAAATCTTGAAGTTCTAGCAGATGACATGGTGTATGCATCCCAAAGTGCTGGAATAATGGGTGCTAAGCTTATTTCTACACATTCAAACCCCCCGCTATTTTTTTACCTCACAGATTTAGCCTATAAATTATTTGGATATACTACTTTAATGTCTAGGTTTTGGCCATTAATTGCAGGTACACTATTAATTCCCCTAACTTATTTGATATCAAACCATTTTTTAAAAGATAAAAAATCTTCATTTTTTGCAGCATTATTTGTTACAGCCTCTAGCTTTTTAATAAGAATGACCTTCACTGAGCAAAGTCTCGTAGTCTTATTTTTCATCTTTTCTGGTGTATACATGGGAATGCTCTTTATGGAAAATCAAAAAGTTTCTTCATTCTTATTGTTCTCTTGTTTTTTTGGGTTATCATTACTTACAAAATATAATGCTCCATTTTTCATAATTTCATTTGGTCTATATGCCTTATGGTATACAAAGTCAAATAAGCATGTTTCAAAGATTTCATTAAAAAAAATTATTTATTTATTTATTATACTATTGCTATTTGCTCTTCCATTTATTTCATTTAATTATATATTATATCATCAAAAAGGAATTGTAGATGTTTACTTTAGCAGGTTAGTTCATTTAAATTCTACTCAAAACTTATACGGAAGTCTTGGAGGTCAGGAAAACTCTTTCTTAGATAATCTTCTAAATCCATCGAATTATGGAAACTATATTTTGCCTTTTATGACTGACAAATTATTAGTTATTTTTGCAATTTATGGATTATGGACATTATTCAAAAACAACAATAAAAAATCTTTAGTATTTACCTCTATTTTCTTAGTCATTCCATTCATTTTACAAAGTGCAGGCGCCCCATTAGCAAAACATTTCGCTTTCATGTATCTAATATTAGCAATTCCAGCAGGAGAAGGTTTAGCTTCAATTGTTGCAAAGTTAAATAACAAAAAAGCACTAAAAATCTTAATTTTTTCTTTAATTTTTATCGGATTTATATTCTCTCTGGGAATAGCCAACGGAACACCTTCAAATTATCTTTCCAAAGGTCCGACTGCACAACTCAAATCCTTCATAAATGAAGAGGTTAGTGGCGCAAGTCTATTGGTCTTTGATTCAAGAATATACACAGCACGTTCAATGTGGCTAGCTACAGATAGGGCTTATCTTAATTTCGAACAAGCTTCTTCATTTTTCGAGCAAATTTTTGCACAAAACCTATCTACATCTACAAACACAAAAGTCTACATAATAGAATGTGTAGTTGAAGATTGTGGATGGGGGTGGGTAAGTAGTAATCAAAATTTAAATGGCTCTTCAGAAGGATTTATTGATTCCATTATCCCAAGCACAGATATAATTAAGAAAATAAATACTAAAATTTACTCTGGGAACGAAATCTTTTCAAAGCAAAGTACTCAAGAATATTATCGAGTTCATAGCACTACTTTAAGAATACCGCCTGCTTATTTAGAACAAATAAAAAAATCTCAGGAATTTTATTTTTCCCCATATCTTTACAAAGACCTTAGCAATTATCTATACAATTACAAAACCATAGACCCATTCGCAAATCTTTTAGATAAATTATCCTATTTTATAATAATAATGTCTGTAATATTCTCTATCTTGTCTATATTTTTTATTTTATTCCTATTGATAAAGACTCTATAATCTCAAATATAAAGAATTTAAATAAACCAATAAACTATCTAAATCATGGTTAAAAATAACGATGAGGATGTTAATAATTCTCTAACTATTCTTGTTAAAGGGTCGGTTATAATATTTATCGGAATATTTCTATCTAAATTTCTTACATATGTTTACAAAGTCATAATTGCAAGAAATTTTGGACCAGAAAGTTACGGATTATTTTCACTTGCTCTAATCATAGTTACTCTTTTTTCGACAGTAGCTTCTTTAGGACTATCCGAAGGGATTCTAAGATATGCGTCTCTTTATAACAATCCTAAAGAAATTAAGAAAATAAAACCTTTGTTTAAATTTTCCCTCATTTTTTCATGCATTTCAGGAGTGATATTCGCAGTAATTTTATTTTCTATTTCAGATTTAATTGCAATAAATATTTTTCACAACTATTCTCTAACTATCTATTTAAGATATTTTAGTATAGGCATACCATTCATATTAATATCTAATCTGTTTCTTTCAATAATAAAATCAAATCAGCAGGTTTTCAAATATACGTTCATTATAAATATTCTTCAAAACGGTTTAAGACTCACTGGACTATTTATCTTCATATTATTGGGTCTAAAAAGTTATGCTATAATGGGTTCATATATTTTTGGAATATTTTCAATAGCTATCGGATCTTACATTGGGTCTAGAGTATATATTTCAAAAATAATGTCTCAAAAAGAGATAGAATCTCCAATTAAAAAGAATATTACAAAGGAATTTATTTCATATTCTTGGCCAGTTATTTTTGTAGGTTTTATTGGAACTATGTTATATTGGATAGATTCATTAGTGATAGGCTATTTAGTTGATACAACTAGCGTAGGGATATACGGTGCTGCATTTACTATAGTTTCTCTTTTAGGCATTGCTCCAGAATTATTTATGCAAATGTTTTTACCCGTCATTTTAAAAGAATATTCTAAAGGTAAACTCGGTGTAATTGAGCAAGCAAGCAAGCAAGTTTCGAAATGGATAGGGATACTTAATATTCCCGCATTTACTTTAATGGCCATGTTTCCAGAAATAATAATAAATATCTTATTTGGAAGTGAATATCTTGGTGCTGCATCTTCTCTTAGAATTTTAGCAATCGGAGGTTTCTTCTCATCTTTTACAAGCATTAATACAAATTTACTTTCAATGAAAGGAAAATCAAAGTCAATTCTTTTAACCTTAGTTATAGCATCTATCCTTAACTTAGTTTTAAGTTTCTTTCTAGTGTCAATTTATGGAATTAAAGGGGCGGCAATTGCTACCAGCCTTTTATGGATTCTTACTTTAATTACTCTTTCGATTCAAGTATATATTTCAATGGGAATATTCCCTGTAAGAAGAAAATTAATCAGAATATTCTTAATTTCTTTAATTCCTGCCTTGTTACTCGCATTGTCAGGTAGATATTTTGATTCAACGCTAATAGGATTAATCAGCGGATTTGTTATTTATGGTTTAATTTACATAGCGGTTATTATCTTAACCAAGAGCCTGGATAAGAATGATTATTCTATGATAAAAAAGATATTTTTAGCAATTAAATCCAAAAAATCTTTCAAATATTAAGATAGTTGTCTAAATACCATTCAACAGTCTCTCTAATTCCTTCGTTAAATTTAATATTTGGTTTAAAATCTATCTCTGCTCGCATTCTTGAACCCTCAAGACAGCGCCTTAATGCTCCTTCAGGTTTGGTGCTATCCCAAATTATTTCTCCTTTATATTTCATAAGATTGTTAACTTTATCTACAAGCTCATGTATCTTAATCTCCTCTCCGGAAGCAAGATTTAATGGCTCAGGTTTATCATAATTTTTTATACACTCAATTATGGCTCTAGCGGCGTCTTTAATGTGCAAAAATTCTCTTGAGGCTTTCCCAGTACCCCATATTTCTACATTGGGCCCATTCTCCAAAATTGCTTTGTGAAACTTTCGTATTGTAGCCGGAATGACGTGAGCATGCGTTGATGAAAAATGATCTCTTGGACCATACAAGTTTGCAGGAATTAAGTATATCGAATTTAAACCAAATTCTTTACGATATGCTTGAGATTGTGTAAGCATAGCGCGACTTGTAACTCCAATTGTTTCGACAGTAGGTTCACACGACCCTTCCCAAATAGAGTCTTCCTTTAATGGGATTTGTGCATTATAAGGATAAGCCAGGGCTGTGCCTATAATCACAAATTTTTTAACTTTATGTTTAACCGCATAATGCATCAACAATGTATTCATCATTGCGTGATCATAATAAAGAGTAGCCGGATGGTCTTTGTTATAACCCATGCCCTTTGCAGTTGTAGCTAAATGTACTACGATATCCGGAGAGAAGGTCTCAAACATTTTTGCAACATCAGACTCTTTTCGCAAATCATATTCCGAACTATGAGGAGAGAATATTTTATCTCTTGAGATATTTTCTTCTTTAATTAGAGTTTCTACTAAATGGCTTCCAAGAAAACCATTTCCTCCAGTAACTAATATTTTCTTATCAGAGATCATAAAAACTAAACTTTGTAACTACTTATATAAGTTACGGTTTACGAGAAACTTTATATATGGTAAGTTATAGGATTAAATTATGAAAGGAAAAGTAGCATTAATTACGGGAATCGGAGGGCAAGACGGATCATACCTTGCAGAGTTTTTATTGGAGAAAGGATATAAAGTAAGAGGAATCATTCGTCGTGCAAGTCTTCCAAATACAAAAAGATTTGAGCATTTAGTAATGAAGTACGGAGCTTCAGATGACCCAAATACTCCTTTTCGTGTAGAATATGCAGATTTAACAGACCCCCAATCAATGAGAAAAGTAATTGATAAATTCAAGCCTGATGAAATATATAATCTTGGAGCTCAAAGTCATGTAGGAATTAGTTTTGATAATGCTGAATCAACTATTGACATAAACACCCTTGGCCCTCTTAGAATATTAGAAATTATCCGCCAATCTCACCCCCACATCAAATATTACCAAGCCTCTTCATCGGAAATGTTTGGTATATCTCCTCCCCCACAAAGCGAATCTACTACGATGCTTCCTCAAAGTCCTTATGGTATCGCTAAATTAGCTGCATATCATCTAACTAGGCTTTATAGAAATGCTTATGGTTTATTTGCTTGTAACGGGATTCTTTTCAACCATGAGTCTCCGCGCAGAGGATTTAATTTTGTAACTAAAAAAATAACAAAAGAACTTTCTAGAATTGTAGTTGGAGAAATTGATAAAATCACTCTTGGAAATTTGGATGCAAAAAGAGACTGGGGATACTCAAAAGAGTATATTGAAGCGATGTGGGCAATATTACAACAAGATAAACCAGATGACTTTGTTATTGCCACCGAGGAAACCCATACAGTTAGAGATTTCCTTAAAGAATCATTTTCATTAGTAGGTCTTAATTATGAAGATCATCTTTTAACTAGTGATAAATTTCATAGACCTGCAGAAGTTCCAGCACTTTTGGGAGATGCTAAAAAAGCTAAATTGAAGTTTAACTGGAATCCTCAAGTAAAATTCAAGGAATTAGTGCACATGATGGTTGATGCAGATTTGAAAGAAAAATTAGAGGAAACAGGTTTACATCCAATTCAGCCAGGAGTAGCTAGAGAAGAAGGTTACTATATTCAAAAAGCAAAGGAGCTTTTATTAAGTAGACAAAATATAGGTTAAAATAATTTATTTTAATTACTATTATTTGCATACAACGTGCTCTTTTCTCACAAGCTCTGAACTATTGCTTATTAGGTGTTTTATCTCTGTAGGGATTTCTTGTGGATTTACACGATAAGTATCTTTTTCGTAGTCTTGACCGCCTCTAAGGCCCGAGCTAAACACAATAAACTCATTATCTTCCGGAAACAAAAGTGTATGTATTTCAAAAGGGGGTGTAGAAACCAACTGACCTTCTTTTACAGTAACATAACGAACAGGTTCATTTCCTTTGACTGGTCTATAAACATAAATCAATGAGCCTTTAGTCATTAACATATGCTGAGTAGTTTCCTTATGATAATGGTCCCCTCTTCTTACACCTTTCTTAGAAGTTATTATTGCGACATGTTCTATTCCAGACTTATAAAAAATATCTGCAATCTTACCCCTATTATCCTCGTGAAACTGTAATGGAGGTTCAACTTGCGTCCAGACATTAACAATCTTCATAAATTTTTGAGTATATATCTCTTTATAAATTTATTGAATTTCTTCAGGACTCATAAACTGAATTTTAGGGTTTATTTTGGAAAGGATAGGCAACAGTTGATCTTTCAAGTTCCATGACAACAATAATGCATAAACCTCTGAATATTTAGAAAATATTTCATCTCCAACAATTAGAATTCGGGTAGCCGGAGTATACTTACCAATCTTATGAGGTGAAGAATCTGTAACGTAATCAATTACTGTCTTATCAAGGTTGTAAAAATTAAGAAAAGTGTTACCTTTCGCAGCTGCACCAACTGCAATTATAGATTTACCTTTTTGTTTTAAATCGAATACTCTTACTAAAAATAAGTTTTTCTGATTATTTATCTCGTCCATAAATTTTTTGTAGGTTTCAACTTTAAAAGTGCCGTAATCTTCTTCTTCTTGTATCATTTTTTTTACTTCTAAAGGTTCATCGAAAAAGTTTATTGTTTTTTTAGCAATAATGCGAAGAGAACCTCCGTGATAGTTAACTATTTGCGCCTTAAATATGGACAATCCTGCCTTTTCAAGCAAAGCTTTGGCAGATTTAACAGTAAAATAGCTTACATGTTCATGATAAATCTGATCGAATTTTCCCGCCCTAAGCCCTGTAAGCCAGTAAGGTTGTTCAAAAATGAAATAACCTTCAGAAGAAAGTAGTTTAGATACAGAATTAACAAAATCTAATGGCTTATTTGAATGATTAAATACATTATTGGCAACAACCAGACTCGCATTACCATATTTTTTTAGTTCTTCTGTAACAGAAGAATCTCCAAAAAGACCTACAATTGTTTTTACATTTCTCTTTTTAGCCAATTCAGCCATATAAGGAGAAGGATCCACGCCTATAGATTGGTATCCCATCAAATTAAATTGTTCTGAAAGATACCCATCATTTGAGCCAGCTTCAAAAATTAAAGATTTTTTTGGTAACTGGAGTTCTTCTGAAATTTCTTTGGAATAAGAATCCCAATGGTCTCTGGCAAAAGAAGAATTAGAAGATGTATAAGAATAATCATTTTGAGAATATCTATCTACGGGGTCAGTAACACATTTAGTTTGTATATGGCCACATCCTTTGCATAAAGTGCAGACTAAAGGATAAACCATATCGGCCATGCTTTTCTTAGATTCTGGTATGAATGTATCTGCAAAAGGATGAGAACCCAAATCTATTATCTCTTCAATATTATTACTATTACAAACAAGACAATAATCTCTAAACATAATTAAACTCTTTTTTAACCTATTATAAATGTTTAGTTAGTCTCTAGCCTTGTCAAATATATCTTTTAGCTTGTTTATTTTAGTCAAATAAGAATATCTCTCCCGAAATTCTTCCTGACATTTTTTGCTCATACTATCAAGAAGTGTCCTATCTTTAATTAATTTCTCTAGTTTATCGCTGAGAGCACTTATTACTTTATTGTCAACATTCATTATACTTTCGGCAAAACTCTTACTTCTTACATTTGCAGGATATTCTTCAACTTCTATAGGGACATTTTTAGAAGCGCTCACATAAAATCCAGTTTTATTTTGTTTAACAAATTCTTTAACTCCATACGTATCTAGAGAAATTATTGGCAGACCATATTGAAATGCCTCAAGAAAAGCCATAATAAAATAGCCATATCCAGGCATAAGAAGAGCATCTGATTTAAGATATATTGCTTGTAGCTCTTCAAATGGTACTCTTTGTTCAACAAATTCAATCCCATTAATACTTGAATATTTTTCTTTTATATGCAAAGGTACTTTACACCTCATAATTAATTTAGTATCTGGATATTTAGCAGATACCATTTTAAAAGATTCTAATGCTTCAAGCCCCCCCTTCATCAAAAATTCATCAGGATTATTAATAGAACCAAGAAAAAGAAAAGTAAGTCCACCAGAGTTATTTCTCACATTTCTCTTAACTGGTTCTCCCGGGATAGCCGGAGTTACGAGAACAACCTTTTTCATCAGTTTATTTGAAAAATACTTATCCATATGGTCAAAGCAAGCCTTTGTATGCACAATTATTTTTTTACAATAAGGTGAAAGTAGATTTTCCTCTATTTTATATTTATTATTCAAAAATACTTTGTAATCATTTCCCCCAAGTGAGAAAGGAGTATCTAAAATCTTTAAGACCCATGGTTTTTGTTCAGGAATCAAAGACCCAGTGGAAAAAACGAGTCTCGTGTCAGGTGGAGAAGAAGAGTAATAGATTTTATTTATCAATCCAAAAACATTGAAAACTTTCTTCACTATTTTTGTATAAAACCAGACTGCAAAAGTAGATTTCTTCATAGAACCGATAAACTTCCTTTTTTTTGGGCTGTCTACTGTTACAAATCCATAACCTTCTGGCGGATTATTTATTAGGGCCTGAATGTAAGTATGTATTCCTAATTGAGGATAATATACTTTTATTTTATCTTCCATAATCATGATTTAATAAATTCTTTATCCTTATCTCTACCTAAATAAGGTCCGTTCTTTATTTCGTAAAAGTGAGCCATCTCTGATAAGATTTTAAGAGCATGTCCACCATCAAGATAAACATAGCAATCTCCAGCATTTAGTACTTCTTTACCCATTACTCTGTTATCTAAGTCATACATTGTAAGTTCAACAGAACCGTCAGTAACTATAAATGCCTCTTGAGTTTTTTGAGTGGTTCTATGATGTGGTAAATGTCTATGAGCCCCGCTAAAAGTATGTCCTTTAGGAAATTTAACTCCTGCAGCAACCTGAAGACACTCATCATCTGGAACCATGAAATTCATCTTCTGAGACTCTCCATCACCCATTTTCCATATAACATGGATCAACTGTTCTGGTTTAACTTTAGAATAAATTTTATGCATATTTCCTAGACTTATATTAAGTTTATAAATCTTGCATCAGAGAACATATATTTTTAAACACATCATCTTCTAAAAAACATGAACAAAAAAGGAAAGATTCTATTTGCAGCATGGTCTTGTCATAATCAAAATTATTTTGCTTATCAAACATGGGACGAGCCACTCAAAGCCATATTCAAGGAAGTAATTTCATTCGACCCACAAGAATATACTTATAAATTCAACAAAGATAAAATGAATAGAGATTTCTTAAGAATAATAGAAAAAGAAAAACCAAACTATGTTTTTCTATGGTTGATATATGACGAATTCTATCCAAAAACTCTCTTCTCTATAAAAAAGATTTCTCCAAAAACTAAAGTAATAAATTTTTGCGGAGATGATGATGCACAATTCTACGATTATTCTTCTCTTAACTCATTTTTCGTAGATTATTCCCTTATCACTCACAAAGAATTCATAAAATCTTACAAAAACAAGGCTTTTTTTTCAGTAGGGACAAATACCAAACAATTTAGACCCCTCGATTTAAAAAAAGAATATGACATCTCATTCATAGGAACTCCAAAAACAGACAGGGCAGAATTTGTATCTTATTTAATGAACAAAGGCATTAAAATTAAAGTTTTTGGAGCAGGGTGGGGACAATATCCACAATTTAAAAAAATCTATGGCGGTTTTTTAGATAAGGAAGATTATACAAAAGTAATAAACCGAAGTAAAATAAATCTATGTTTTAACAAAAATTATCTCGGCAATACTCACGTAATTCAAAAATTCTTCGAAATTAATGCATGTAAATCGTTTATGCTTACTGAATATTGCAAGGGTTATTCAGATTTGTTTAAATTAGGAAAGGAATTAGTTATGTTTAAAGATGAAAAAGAACTATATAACAAAATAATCTACTATTTGAAAAATGAAAAAGAAAGGGAAAGAATAGCAGAAAGAGCATATAATAAAATAATAAAGAAATACTCTTCGGAGTCAGAGCTAAAAAGAATATTCAAGGAAATAGAACGATTTGGAGATAAAGTTCCTAAAAAAGACATTCCTATAGTAAGGGATAGCTTGAAATATCTTTCGATAAAAGACATAAGAAATAGTAAAGAAGAGCTAAAAAAAGCTTTAAAAGATTATTCTTATGTCTCTTTCAAAATGTCTGGAGAAAGTTTGCCTTATAGAGAATTATTTCAAATTACAGCAATGAAGATGTTTAATAAAGATATTAGTTGCTGTGATTCTTACTTATATGCCAAAGGTCTTGGTGACTACCTAGTTTTATATTCAAATTTGTCTTTCAAGGTGTTAAAACCAGATGAATTTGCTAAATCAATAAATTTAGATCAATTAGTAGTCAAAAAAGAATTTTTACTATCTAATCTTGAGAGATTTGTAGCATTTTCAAAAGGAAGTTCTATAGATATAATTAATGAGAAAAATACTGCATTTGTGACTCGTCCATTCGTTCGTCTGTATAAAGAACCAACAATCCCCTATCAAACAGCTAAAAAGATATTATGGTCAAAATATGAAAATAACCTTAAATCTTATAGAAACAGGAAAAACCCCCTTTTTGTAGTTTATTTATCATCTATTTTATTGAATTATTTACTTGGAAATAAATTAGTTTTAAAACACATTAATGAGAGGATTTTTCTAAAGGTAAAGAAGAATAAAATTATTTCTTCTTTGCGGAAACTTTTCTAATATTGACCATATTACTCTTATCTAAATAATTAGTTTTAACAAAAATACTATTCTTCAATATATTAAATTCTTTAACCATATTTTGAAATAGTATAACATAACCTATAAGATTTGGGTGGAACAACTTATTTTTAAATATTTTATCTTTGCTATAGTTTGGGAAAAGCAAATTATATTCATTTTTGCCAAGATTATCATTTACTAAATCAAGAGAACATTCTTTACCATTATATTTATCATAAACAAATCTACTATCTCCTTCAACCTTAAAGTCATCTATTGAAATTACAGCCGAAG
>ERZ1292629.902-Hain-H43-01um-R1-902-length-31866-cov-9_pt1 | contig 31866 bp, 37 predicted proteins | sample MGYA00564399_ERZ1292629 | MGnify/ENA primary metagenome ERZ1292629 (study PRJEB36523, sample SAMEA6512636) | groundwater metagenome | collected 2019-01-08 | study: AquaDiva: Metagenomics assemblies of 32 groundwater samples
AATAAGAGACGCAGGAGCAACAGTTGCTGCTGGAGTTTGTATTGACCTTAAGGCAAAAGTCGTAGCTTAATTCGTTTAGTTAAAACTAAATTAATTCTTAAAAAATTTAAAATGAAAACTTTACTTAACACCACTGAATTTCTTGAAAATATATTAGAAGCAGGAAAAGCTATCCCTACTTTAGTAATTATTTCATTTATCTTAGTTACAATTATTCAAAAGATTTAGTAATATAAATTAAAATTCTTAAACAAAAATTCACCCACACTATGACTTTCTCAATAGACTCTATCAAAGATTATATGCAAGAGCTTCATAATAATGCTCCGCATAATCTGATGATTCCGCTTATTGTTGTCTGCATTACAGGAATCATTCTTTTGAGAAATTCAATGATGAGATAGTTATTTACATTTAGCGTAGCTAAATAAATTCTCCGCGTCTCTTCTATGTTCAGACTTAGGATAATACCAGGTTAACTTTTTATCCACATCTGGACGATTTAAACAATTTATATCACAGGAAAGATGGCAGTTTATGGCATTATTTCTTGTGCAAAGATAGGAACCTATTGCCCAAAAAGAATCATTTAAATCCACGGCTGAAATTTTTTCACGCAAAGTGACTTTTTGATATAGTTTTGTTAAAGCATCAACCACCCTATCCATCCTTCCTCTTGTAGATTCATCTTGAAGTATAGCTACGCGTGAACCAACAGAGATTCTCAAGAGATGGCGATCTACTTTGATAGGTATTTCGTATGGTGAAAAATCCCACATGCCAAAACGCACGTAATTTTTCATCAACAAAGCAGCTTTCCCAATACCATATTGCCTGAACTTATGGGCTGAATATTTACGCGTTTTGCCATGACAAATATTATCTATTGTTTGTTGAACAGTCCTCGCCCTAAGATTTCTTGGATCACCACCATATTCTTGCTGAAGCTTTATCGCATTATGATGCGCAGTATTTATAGGGTCTAAAAGAGCTCTTTCTGGGTCGCCCATTTTCTTCATATAGGGCTTAAAAACTTTTAAAATTTCTTTAGGTGGCATTAAGGCAAGTAGAGTTAAATCAATCTTGCTAGCAATCTGTCTTAAAGAATCATAAACAACTACTGCTCTTTGACTTGAATCAAAATTACAAGCATAAAATAAAAACAAAGCATGTTCAAGACTCCCTACTTTAACGCCTTCTGGAACTATAGCATCTGGAAAAATATCGGGCTGATTAAAAGGATATCTTCTCTGTTCTTTCATTTCTATTGCTGCTCTTGCAATTTCTACTCCTCGTTTATAATCGGTTTTCAAAATCTTTACTACCATAGATTAATGCTCAATTGGGCATATTTAAACAAAATCCTATAGCGACGAATATATTCGATAATATACTTCTTTTAGCATGTTTATTTATAAACAAAAAGGTTGTGGGGTTTTGATGGTGAAAAGAGTTTCGAGTCCAAGATTTTTAAGAAGAGTAAAAATTCATGGAACTTGGGATGCGCAGAAAAGAAGAATTATAAGAAGTATGAATACTTCTATATTTTACAGCAATTTATATCAATCTTTGTTTGGTGGAGATGTATGCAGGCCGCACAAGGGTAATGCTGAAGAAATATTTTTTTGTGTTGAAAGAAATTTTCATCCGGATATGATAAAGATTGAAAAAGAACAAAAAACTTATACTGAAATTAAAACAACCACTAAAAGAAATTTCAGACCGCCTTGCCCCTATAGGCAAGTAGAAAACTATGCTTTTAATGTTTTAAGAGAGCTTGAAAAATACAAAAGAATTACTTCCTTGGATTATGCTTTTTTTACTTATATTCCTGGAGAAAGAAGTATGGATGTTTTGACTAATCCCAAACTTGAAAAGCATCTTGCGGAAAATACTGCTGGTTTGCTTATTCTTCCGGCTAATTTATTATTTCTTGTTTTAAGTGGAGCCAATAAAAAAGTAATGGACCAAACATCAAATAAAGGACCCGATGTTGCATTATATTTCAGACCTTCTGGCGCAGTAATGAGCAGTCTGCAACAGGGCAATGGTGCTGTAGAAAAATTAGCGAGTCATTCAAGTATTGAAGAATTTGTTCCGTCCTTAATGCTTGAAGGTTTAGCTTATGAGAAAAGAAAATCACCAATTTCCCTATATTCTCATGATAATAAGGTCGTTCCATTTCCTATAACTCGATATTTTAATACTGATGAACATGCTTGGGCAGCATCTTTTAAGAAAAATCATTCTGCATTACTTACTAAAATGTTAAGAGTTAGAGATTTACATAATGAAGCTAGACAAGAAAGAGATAATCTCCCTTTTTAATCTTTTTTGCCTTCTTCTAACAATCGTCGTTCATAACCTATTTGCTTTTTGAGTTTTCTTTTTAAGATTATTTTTGCCACACTAGCTGCTAATTCCTCTTCGGGTCTTTCTTGCTTAATTTCTTCAGAGCTCATATCAAACAGAGTTTCTTGGGGATTATAGCGTTCTCTTTTTTTGAATCTTGCTGTTTTCTTCAGAAAAACTTTTTCTGCTGGAATTATTTCTCCTTTTTCTTTTGGTAAAAAACATTTTCCGCATCCAGAGATACAGCTGTTATGCAAGCATAATCTTATGTTGCCATTATTGTCTCCTATTCTATTTTGCAGAGAAGGATGAACATAAACAGGTATTCCTCTTCTGCCTGTTCCAATTTCATATCCTCCTGTTGAATTACCAAAAAGATTTTTTTGTTGTTTGCCAACTAAATCTAACGAGCCACCCAAGACCCTATTAGCTATTTCTACTCTTCTTGTAACAATAGGCAGAATTTGGAATTTGCCAAACGCTTTTTCTACTCTTCTTAGATTTTTACCAAAAACTTCTCCTCCATCTTTTTCCAAAGGATTTACTAAAACATAGGGCGTAACCCTAACTCCTGCTTCTTGAAATAAAATTCCCTGCTCAAAGATATAATCAGTTGTGCAACCATGCATTACGGCGCCCATCTGATGTCCATCATCTCCTTGAGTTGGTAGCAAACTTGAATTAGTTCGTCTCAATAAATCTGCAATTTCTTTATCAAATTTAAGATATTTTGTTGGAAAAACTGCACTTATACCTTCTGCTAAACAGGCTTCAAGAGTAGCTACTAATTGTTCTCTAAATTCTGGAATTCCAAATTCTGTTCTTTTTCCTAATCTTAAATATCTGGTTGGAAGACCTAATTTTTCTCTTGCTATTCTTGCTTCTTTTATTTGTTCGATTAAAATATCCTTATCCACATTAAAAGCATAGGGATAACCTGTATGTTTAAAACTCGCATAACAATAAACACATGCGCCCCAGGGCATAATTTTTCCTTCTGGAGAAATCCCGCTTTTGCACCATTTAGCGATATCTAGATTTATATCAAGTACACAATTAGGATAAAAAGTTTGTTTACCTTCAGGGTCTATCTCTGCATGTCCTGCAAAAATAGGTGCATTTACAAAAGGAATCTCATCAACAAAGTCGACTAAACAAGCAGTGCCCTTAACCTTTGGATCTTTTTTACCTTTCATATGCTCATAAACATCGGTTATTGTAACTCGTTTCAGAGTTCTTGTCAAATCTCTGAATTCATTTATAATTTGAAACTGCACACCATATCTTTCTTCTACACTCGGATTTTGATTTGCAATTTCAGCATATACTTTTTTCCCGTATAAGGTTCGCTTATCTTTTCCAAAAATATCTTCTTCGTTTGCATCTTTTTTAACTAAAAAGTGGTCTATATTTGAACGATTATCTGGACTTGCGGCTCCTTCGTTAAGATAGGTTGCATGGGCTATATGCACTGTTCCGGGAGGGGTTGCAGCAACAACGCCTCTGTTTTTAGTATACATGCAAAATATTCTCAAGCCCCCATCATCAGGCAGATAAAATTGTCTTCCCATGTTTTATCGAGAAAGGGGGGCTTTAAAAGAATTATTGAGATTAAAGGCAATAATGTTGGCTTCGCATAATCTTAAACTAATTATTAATAATTGCGTAAATCTGGAAGCAGAAGTTTGGGCTTAAATTGGCTGGAAAGGGTAAACAATTCTTACCTATATTTTATTGCATTATTTTTAATCAACCGAACTATAATACTCGCTTTTTAAGATAGACTGGCGCCAATTAACTATTATTGGTAATTCTATAAACCAAAAACTTACAGCTAAGGATGAACAAGTCGTTTCAAGTTTTGAAGAATTATTACAAATTTTAATTTATAATGTTTACTAAACTTAAAGCGATATCAAAACCTTCTTAAATACAAAAAGCCTTCTTTAGCTATGAAAGAGGAACAGGTTATTGGTGGCGAGTATATAATTCAATTGCATAATATTTCTAAATATTATCATATGGGTGAGGGAATTGTAAAGGCACTTAATGATATTGATATTCATATCAAACGAGGAGATTTTGTTGCGATTATGGGGCCTTCTGGCTCAGGAAAATCAACTGGAATGAATCTTGTTGGAAGTTTAGACTTAGCTACAAAAGGCTCAATATATCTTGATGGAACAAATATTGAGCATTTAAGTGAAAGCGACCTCGCACAAGTTAGAGGAAAGAAAATTGGATTTATTTTCCAACAATTTAATCTAATTCCAAATTTGACTGCTAAAGAAAATATAATGCTGCCTATGATGTTTCAGGGTGTTGACGAGCAAGATAGAATTGTAAGAGCAGAACAGCTTTTGAGGATGGTAGGACTTGGAGATAGAATGGAACATTATCCCGGACAACTATCTGGCGGACAGCAACAAAGAGTTGCAATTGCAAGAGCATTAGCTAATGACCCTGAAGTAATTCTTGCAGATGAACCTACTGGAAATCTTGATACAAAAACTGGCGAGCATGTTATGGATTTTTTACAAGAATTAAATAAAAAAGGGAAAACAATTATTATGGTTACGCACTCGCCAGAACTTGCGCATGAGCACGCTAAAATTATTTACTGGCTTAAGGACGGAAGAATAGAAAAAGTCACAAAAAAAGAAGGTAGAACCTGGAAAGAAATGAAAGCATTTAAAATTCCACTTGATAGAAGGAGGTAGCTAAAATTCTTAAGGACTATTTCTGGCTCGGAATTAAAAATCTTAGAAGAAGAGGAGTAAGAAGCTGGTTAACACTTCTTGGAATTATTATTGGAATTGCAGCAGTTGTATCTTTAATAAGTTTGGGTGATGGGTTAAAGCTCGCAGTTAATTCTCAATTTGGAGTTAGTGAGACGGAAGTTCTAACTATTCAAGCTGGCGGATTGAGTGGTTATGGTCCTCCTGGAACCGGAGTTGTAAAACCATTAACAGAAGATGATGCAAAAGCTATAGAAAAATTAAGCATGGTTGAGGTAGCTATTCCCCGAAATGTAGAAACCTTAAAAATGGAATTTAATAATCGGGCAAAAATTGGCTATGCTGCATCAATTATTGAAGGAACTAAAAGAGAGTACATCTATGCGATAATGGATTTAGAAGCTGAAACAGGACGATTATTGAAAGACGGAGATTCAAGTAAAGTTGTTTTAGGAAACGGATTTTCTCTAGATACTAATGGTTTTGATAAAGCAATAGAAGTTGGAAATAATATTCTTGTTCAAGGAAAAGAATTTCAAGTTATCGGAATACTCCGGAAAAAAGGCAGTTTTATCATCGACAATGCATTACTTATGGACGATACTCCTTTAAGAGAAATTACTAATAGTGGAAATACGGTAGATATTATTGCTGTAAAAATTAAAGATAAGAGTTTAATGGAAAGAGCAAGAATTGATATTGAAAGAGTTCTTAGACAAAGAAGAGATGTTAAAGAAGGTGAAGAAGATTTTTCAGTTTCCACTCCTGAAGCTATGCTCGGAACTGTAAATCAGATATTAGGTGGGATTCAGGCGTTTATTGTATTGATTGCATTTGCTTCAATAATAGTCGGTGCAATAGGAATTGTAAATACGATGACTACTTCTGTTTTAGAAAGAAGAAAAGAAATTGGTATTATGAAAGCTATTGGCGCAAAAAATTCAGATATATTCTTGCAATTTTTTATTGAGTCGGGATTGATGGGCTTGATTGGAGGGATAGTTGGAGTTTTTATTGGATTAATCTTAGGACTGGCAGGAACATTTGGGATAAATAGTTTTCTTGGTGTGACTGCTCCTATTAAAATAAATTTTATGCTTGTTTTCTCTGCATTAATCGGAGGATTTTTCATCGGTTCTATTGCTGGAATCGCCCCAGCAATGCAGGCAGCAAATCAACGTCCAGTGGAGGCATTGAGAGGTTAACTTATGACTTTCCTAAGTAAAGAAATAATAGAATATTCCTTAAGGGGAATATGGCACAGAAAAACAAGAACTTTTCTTACTATACTTTCTATTTTTTTAGGAATTGCTGTAATATTTTTATTTGTAAGTTTTGGGTTAGGGCTTTATAATTATGTTAATCAGTTTGCAACACAATCTTCAGCAGATAAAGTAACAATTATGCCTGCTGGAAACTCTGCGCCAGGAATTGATGATACATTTACTATAAGCGAAAATGATTTGGATCAAGTTAGAAAAGTTAGTGGAGTTTACAAGGTAAGTGGATTGTACACCAAGGTTGCAGAAATAGTGCAGAATAAAAAAAGAATCTATGCATTTATTATTGGTTATGATGTTGATGTTCCTCTTTTGCAAGAAATGGGTAATGTAAAAATTTATAGTGGACGAGAACTGAAAAAAACAGATACAGGAAAAGTAGTTCTTGGTTATAACTATCTTCTTGATAATAAGATTTTTCCAAATGGATATGAACTTAATCAAAAAATAGAAATTCAGGGTGAAGAATTTAGAGTTGTCGGATTTTATGAGTCCCTCGGCAATCCTCAAGACGATTCACAAATCTATATGACTGAAGAAACTATAAAAGAGCTATATGGAAGTAGTTTGAAAGGTTATGCTATGGCAATAGCTCAGGTTGATAAAAATGATATTGAGAATATTATCGAAAATATTAAAAAAAGCCTGAGAGCTTCGAGGAATGTTGAGAAAGGCAAGGAAGATTTTTTTGTTCAATCTTGGCAGGATTTAATCGCAACATATGGTCTTGTTTTAAATGGAATAATTGGTTTTGTTATTTTAATTGCTTTAATTTCAGTTATAGTTTCTGCGATTAATACAGCTAATACTATGATAACTTCTGTTCTTGAAAGAGTTAAAGAGATTGGAGTTATGAAAGCAGTTGGGGCGAGAAATGCAGAAATATTTAATATATTTTTATTTGAATCTGCATTTTTAGGATTTGTTGCGGGAATTATAGGAGTTATTTTAGGCTGGATGGCAAGTTATTCTACGGGTGTTGCGTTGGACAATCTTGGCTGGGGATTTTTAAGTCCGGCATATCCGCCAAGCTTATTCATTGGATTAATATTGTTTGCAACTTTGACTGGCGCTGTTTCGGGCGCGATTCCTGCAAGACAGGCTTCTAAAATTAGACCGGTGGATGCTCTAAGATATGAGTAAAATTTAGAGTTAGACTTCGTTCATTTAATTTAATATTATTAATACACTAATTCGGAAAAGGAAGTTTCAAGTAAAATATGTCTTGTTGTGAGAAGAAGTAAGTCTTGGGTTTGATGAATTATTAATATTTCTTCATAATGCGAAGCACTAATGGAAATACATCACAATAATATTTAAATAAAGCCTATTATAACAACCTATATGGATTATCAAACCTTGAATGAAGTTTGTGGCAATGTTGCTTTTGGATTAAGTGTTTTTATTGGCGGAATTGCTTCTGAATCAGCTATAGTAAAAAGAGTTACCGGAAGAGTTTCCAGATATTTAAACGACATATATTTTCAGGCCTTAGTATTAGATGCTTCAAGAGAAAGACTAGCAGATACGCCTTCTAAATTAGAAACAACTCAATAATTTAAGTCATAATTTTAGTTTTCAGTAAGCTTTAAAAATGCTCTTTATTTAAGAGTTTTATACAAACATGGTATTCAAAATAAACGTATCACACAAGGGAAGAACATTCAAGTTAGAAACAGACAGCGAAGCTTGGATTAGAATGAAGATTGGCGATAAAGTTAACGGAGATATGGTTTCTGGGGATTTTGACGGCTATCAACTTGAAATAACTGGAACATCGGATTTAGCTGGATTTCCTGGAATAAAGGGCGAAGTAGGAAGCCAATTAAGAGGAAAACTATTAACAAAAAATCAAACAGGAATGAGAAATTCAAGGCACGATGGATTAAGATTAAAAAAAACAGTTAGAGGTGAAGAAATTTCAGATAAAACTTCACAGATTAATTTAGTAGTTGTAAAAGAAGGACACAAAAAGTTTGATGAAATTTGCCCAGCAAAGCCGGCAAAAGAAAAGAATGATGATAAGAGTAAAAAGCCTGTAGAAGCTCCTGCGGCTTAATTCTTTAAATTTCGTAAACATTATTTAAATAAACTTCTTAATAATGTCTAAACGCCAATTCGAATTGTTATTAATTATTAGTTTTGTTCAAGGAGAATTTATGCGAAGCAGAAACTGAAAAATGGCGAGGCGAAGCCGAGTATTCAGAATAGTTTAAAAATAGTATATTCTTACTATAATCATGAAGATAAAAGAGGTAATGAATAGAGCAGTCGCAGTTGACCACGATATTTCTGTGAAAGAAGCAGCGCGGATTATGTCTGATAAAAATATAGGTAGTGTTGTTGCGTTAAAAAAAGGAAAAATTATGGGAATCGTAACTGAAAAAGATATTATCAGAAATGTCGAAAATATAAATAAAAAAATATCTTCTATAATGTCGCGTAATGTTGTTACAATTGAGCAGGATGAAGATTTAGACGAAGCAGCCATATTAATGAAAAAAAATTGCATAAAGCGACTTCCAGTTACAAAAGATGGTGAGCTTGTGGGAATTATAACTTCAACAGATATGATAGCTAATTCTGATGAATTAAATGAAGAATTTTTGTTTGATTAATTACAGGGTTTTTAATTTCATTTATAATCTCTAACTATTTAATAATGCCTAACTCGGAAGCAGAAGTTTCAAGCAGAGGTAAATTTTGGGTTTAGTGAACTATTAATTAATTTTTATTATATAATCTCAATTTGTGAAAAGCCCATGCAAATTAGAATTTATTAATTACTAAGATAAATTTTTCAAACAATATTAAATCGATTATAACTTTGAAAAATTGTAGTTATTAATTCTACGAAAAAATGAGATTTGGGTTTAGATATGGTGCTTTGATTTGATTTACTTCTTTCCTAAAAACTTATTCACAATTCTCAAACACTTCTTTTGATTATTCCAGGTTAATTTCTTAACTGCTTTTTCGAAAGGCAGCCATTGAAATGCAGAATGCTCGCGTTTTTCTAGTTTAACTGGCGCTTTTTTCACTTCGCCTGAAAAAAGCGTGTAGGTTTGACCTTTGTATTGGGGTCGGTCTTTAAGGATTTTAGGATAAAGATATTTTCCTGAAACATTATAACGCTTTAAATTAAATATTTTTAATCCGCTTTCTTCCCAACCCTCTCTTCTGGCGGTTTTATCTTTGCTTTCGCCTTTCTCTATCTTGCCTTTTGGGAATTCCCAGCCTTTCCAGTGAAGTTTTCTCTTAAGAATTAAATAAATCGGCTTTTCTGGTTTTGTTTTTTTATCAAGATAGTAAACTACAATAAATACTGCTGGACGAAAACCTCTCTTTTTCATACTTTACTATATTCACTATATTTATATATATTATCCATAATAATCTAATTTAAAAAATGTAGATTGCAGGAAGTATTATGCCAGATAAATATTATATTTTTGAGGACTCAGCTAATTCTATTGCTACTGTTTTAAGAACCAATCCTACAAATCCTAAAGTTTGGCTTGAAGAAATGTGCAATGTTGCAGAAGTTTCAGAAGAAAAAGATAATGGAAATTGTAGGAGTTATCTTTTATCGTATTGTGATAGAAAGGGCGGAATAAGAATTACTATAGATGACTCTGGAACACCAATACTTTGCGCCATGGATAATAGAGTTGTAAGGCAAATTTCAGTAGATGAGGTGCTAAACTATCAGGGTAAATGGCTTAGGAATCCTGCTGAAACGCCTAAAAATAGCTAAATTTCTCGTTATTTTAGCATAAATTTAAATATCTAAGATTTCTTTAGGATATAATAAAAAAGTCGGACTAAGATGAGATTTAATATAATTATAGGTGGAAAGGCTGGACAGGGGCCAAATATTGTTACAGAAGTAGTTAGTCAGGGACTTGTTTCTGCAGGCTATCATGCTTTTTATGCGCGAGAATATGAATCTCTTATCAGGGGCGGACATAACTATAATACTCTTACTTTTTCACTAATAGCTACGAGAAGCAATCAGTCAAAAATAGATATTCTTGTATGTTTAGATGATAATACTGAAAAAGTGCACAAAGAAAATTTAAAGAAAAATGCAATAGTTCTTAAATATAAGGAGCCGAAAGAAAATATGCACTATGCTGGTGCGCTTTACAAGATTTTAGGCTTGGATTTTAGAATATTAGAAAATCAGCTTAGAAAATTAAAAAATCTTGATGAGAATTTAAGAGAAGCAAGAAAGGGCTTTAATGATGAAACAAGAAGTCTTGGAATTGAAAAACCGCAAAATAGCAATACGGGCTTTAAATTAATTAACGGCAATCACGGAATTTCTGAAGGCGCAATTAAAAGTGGATTACAATATTACTATAGTTATCCTATGACTCCTGCAACGCCGGTTATGATGATGCTTGGAGATATGATGATGGAAAAAGATGCTAAACACAAAGTTATAGAGCTTGAAAGTGAGATTGCGGTTGTTATTGCTACACTCGGAAGTTCTTTAATGGGCGCGAGAGCAATGTGCGGAACTTCTGGCGGTGGCTTTGATTTGATGACTGAGGGACTTAGCATGGCTGGACAAGCAGAAATTCCTATTGTGATTTATTTATCTTCACGTCCAGGACCTTCAACAGGATTGGCTACTTATTCAAGTCAAGGAGATTTAGATTTAGCATTGTATTCTGGACATGGAGAGTTTAACAGAGTTGTTATTGCTCCGGGAGATGCTCTTGAATCTGCTGAATTAACTAATCAGGGATTTTATTTTTCACAAAAATTCAGAACGCCAGTTATTCTTCTTGGAGATAAAAATTTAGCTGAATCAAAAAGTGTTGTTGAAACAGAACCAAAGATTATTGAGATAATTAATTCAATAACTTCAATGGAAAAATTTAATAGTTATGAGCATAATGAAGCAGGAATTGCTATTGAAGATGCTGAAACTACTGCGAAGAATTTTGACAGACGGGCAAAGATAGGAAAAGAAATTGCAAGAGAAGCACAAAAATTTGAAATGTATAAAATTCATGGAAATAAGAACAGCAAGAATCTTATTATCGGCTGGGGCTCGACTAAGGGCGCAATATTAGATGCCATGCATGACGGAAATATCGATGCAAAGTTCTTGCAAATTTTGTATCTTGAACCTTTCCCTGAAAAAATTTTAGATGAATTAAAGAAAGCGAACAAAATTTTAATTGTTGAGAATAATGCAACATCACAGCTTTCAAAATTAATTGCAACTAAAACAGGATTCATAATTGAAGATAAAAATAAAATACTACGTTATGACGGCAGGGCTTTTTTCAGCGATGAACTTGCTGAAGAGATAAAACGGAGGATGAGATAATATGGCTAAACAATCAAAATCCAAAAAACCAATAAAAACTAATGTTAGCATAAGAACAAATGCAACTAACACCTGGTGTCCTGGATGCTATAACTTTCAGATACTTGCGGGTGTGCAAAATTTTCTTGAGAATCAAATGAAAATGGGCAAGAATCGCGATGATTTCTCTATTGTTTCTGGAATAGGGTGCAATTCAAAGATATTTGATTATATTAATTTGGGCGGATTAAATTCTCTGCATGGAAGAGTTATTCCTGCTTGCATTGGAATAAAAGTTGCAAAGCCAAGCCAAAATGTATTTGGCTTTTCAGGAGATGGAGATAGTTATGCAGAAGGAATGGAGCATTTAATTCATGCTGCAAGATATAATAGCAATTTCAAATATATTGTTCATAATAATCAGGTTTTTGCATTAACCATAGCTGAACCAACACCTGTAACAGAAAAAGGATACAAAGATAAAACTACGCCGAAAGGTGTTAAACTTGCGCCTATGAATCCCATAAAATTAATGCTTGCTGCTGGCGCGAGTTTTGTTGCGAGAGTTTTTGCTGATGTTAATCAAGTTCAACAAGTTTTAGAAGAAGCTCAAAAGCATAAGGGTTTTGCGTTCATAGAAGTAATACAACCCTGCATTATTTTTCATGCTGATGCTGGATATAAAGATAAACTTTACAATCTTCAAAAATCAGGACACAACAAGGCAGATTTAAAAGCAGCTATGGAAAAAGCAGAAGAATGGGATTATAACGGCGTAAAAACAGGAACGAAAATTCCTGTTGGAATTTTCTATCAAAACGATAATAAGCCAGTCTTTGAAGAGTTGATATAATTCTAAGATGGAAAAGATAAAACCGATTATAAGAAAAGCAAAACTTATTGACATTAATTCAATATACAATCTGGGCAGAAAAACAAAAGAGCTTAATTTTTCTCCAAAAATGAGCTTTCACGATAAAGCAGAATTAATGGAGTTTATTAAAAAACCGCGTTATAATATCTTACTTGTCGCTACTTTTGAAAAAAATGTTGTTGGTTTTCTTTATGCTAAAATTGTTAGTCATAGTTGGTGCTTATTAGATAATATTGCTGTTGATGAGAAATATAGAAATCATGGAATAGGAAATCTGCTCATGCATGAGCTATATCATGAACTCAAAAATGTTAGAGTGCATTATGTTCAGGTTCTGGAAGAGATTCATCACAAGAAAACAAGAGAATTCTGGAAGAAAAAAGGCTTCAAAGAGGAAAAGGTTTTTGTTTGGGCAGATAGAGAGATATAAGATCAAATTTCTATTCTTTTGTTTTTTAGACTTGTAAGATATCTATGAAACTCTTTATTTGAAAGCTCCAAAGTTTCAGTATTTATATTGGGATGAAAACTTACAATATCGCTTGCTAATACTTCTCTATCAATTAAAAGAATAACTTTTCCTTCCTTATCATTTATTAAAGCAAAAGGAGAGACTGCTCCGGTTTTAATATTTAAAATAGTATTAAGGTCTTCATCACTAGCAAATTTTAATTTATTATTAAGTTTCTTTTCAAGCGTTTTTATATCTAATTTTTTATTTTCTGGAAGAATTGCAAGATAAAAATTTTGTTCTTTATCTTTTTTACTCTTAAGAAAAAGATTTTTAGAATGTATTCCTAGAATATTTTTACACAGATTTTCAGCTTCTTCACAAGTATATACTGCGGGATGACTATGGACCTTAAAGCTTATATTCAAATTATTTAAATAATTCTTAATCGTTGATGCCTTTTCCATTTTATATTTTATTAGAAATTTTCTTACAAATATCCGTCTAACTTTTCTTGAAAAATATCTTGGCTGACTGAACCAATAACTCTATCAACTTCTCTCCCTTCTTTAAAGAAGACTATGCAGGGAATGCTTGAAATTTCAAATTGTTCTGAAACTTTTGGAGCATCATCAACATTTATCTTGCAAAATTTTACTTTTGGGTTTTTTGCTGCCAAACGGTCAAATATTGGAACCATTGTTTGACAAGGTCCACACCAGTCTGCATAAAAATCTACAATTATAACTGAGGGTTTTTTATCTTCGATTGCACCAGCGAAATCTCTTTCTTGCAACACGACAACCTTTGCTTTTTCTTTTTGCATATTAATTAATAGAATTTGGGATTTTTAAGTGTTGGCTTTGTAAAACTTATTCAACACAACCAGTGTCTTTTATTGTTCCACAACCGCTACATTTAGATTTACAGCTGCTTATTGGTTCAAGAATTCCTCCACAAGCACAAGGCGTGCCGCTTTTATCATTTGTGACCATAGCTTTTCTTTCAGTAGGTTTATCTTCCAGGGCCTCTGCTACTTTTTCTACATCGGTTTTTGTTTTTTCTGCTTCTCCTGGTTCTGGGAATGTGATAGCCATATATCTAAATATATAGTCCACAATTGATTTTGCAATAGGGATATCTTTGTTTTTAGTAAATCCTGAGGGCTCATATCGGCTATTTATGAATTTGTCTTCGAATTCTTTAAGAGGAACACCATATTGCAAAGCGAGAGATATTGCTGTTCCAAAGGAGTCCATTGTCCCTCCGATAGTACTGCCCTCTTTAGCCATTGTAATAAACATCTCTCCAGGTCTCCCACTATCGGCATATAATCCGATCGTTAAATAACCCTCATGGCCATTTACATCGAATTTATGAATAACTGCGTTTCTATCATTGGGCAATTTTTTTCTAATAGGTTTATGACATTCGACTTTCTTTTCTAATCCTGCAGAATTATTACTTCTATACACTTCTGTAAATTTACTTCCTTGTCTATAAATTGTTACTGCCTTTAGTCCCCATTCGTGTGCTAAACCAAAGACTTCAACAATGTCTTCCACAGTGGCTTCACCTGGCATATTTATTGTCTTACTTATCGCTCCAGATAAAAAGGGCTGGACTGCAGCCATCATTTTGAGATGATCTTTGTAGTGAAGTGTTCTTTGCGCTTTTCCTAATTTTAGTGCACAATCAAATACAGGTAAATGCTCTGATTTTAAATGCGGCGCGCCCTCGATGGTTTCATTTTTATTTAAATACTTAATAATATCTTCTATTTCTCCTGCCTGATAGCCTAATCTTGTTAATCCCGGACCAACACTTCCATTTACTAATCTCACGGTTGTTCCGTCTACCATTTGTTTTTGTTTTATTAATGCAATATCTGGTTCAACGCCGGTCGTATCACAACCCATTAGAGGACCAATTGTTCCTGTTGGAGCTAAAAGTGTTGATTGAGCATTTCTAATTCCAGTTTTAGGAACGGTTTTTTGTAGATATTCCCAATTTTCTTCAGCAGCTCTTGAAAGCTCATCCTCATTTCCAGCAGTTAACTCTCGATGTTTGTTTCTGTGCTTTTCTATGACTTTCATTACAGAATCCTTATTCTCGTCATACCTTGGGAAAGGACCCTTGGGAATAGCTAAATCTGCAGAAGTTCTCATTGATTCTGAAGCGATTAAGTCTGTAAGTGAGCCTGCTAGTTTTCTTCCACTATCTGAAGAATATGCTTGACCTGTTGCCATTAACAAGCCCCCGAGATTAGCATAACCCAATCCAAGTGGTCTAAAATCATGTGAATTTTGAGCCACTCTCGCATTAGGATATCCTGCGCCGTCTACAATAATTTCTTGAGCGATTGTAAATAATCTTGTGATATATTTTAATCCAGGAACATCAATTGCTCCATCCGTTCTTAAAAATCGTAATAAATTTATTGAAGCAAGATTACAAGCAGAATCATCCAAAAACATAAACTCTGAACAAGGATTTGAAGCATTTATTCTTCCAGAACTCTCACAACTATTCCAGTTATTTATGGTTGTATCAAACTGAACTCCTGGATCGCCGCAATAATGAGTCGCTTCTGCTAATTTTCTTATTAATTCTCTTGCCTTGAATGTTTCTATGACTTCTCCGGTTGTAATCGCGTGGGTTTGCCAATCGCCATTATTTTTAACTGCAGCCATAAATTCATCAGGAATTCTCACTGCCGTATTCATATTTTGAAAATGAATTTGATTGTACACTTCTCCACCGAAACTTCCATCATATCCCTGTGCAATTAAATCTCTACCTATTTTTTCTTGTCTCTTCTTGAGCTCAATAAAATCCATTATATTTGGATGCGAAGCATTTAGTGAAACCATTAGCGCGGCTCTTCTGGTTTTACCTCCGGATTTTATTGCAGCAGCTATAGAGTCTATGGGTCGCATAAAACTTGTTGGACCTGATGGAATCCCTTTTCCAGATAATTGTTCTCGAGAACTTCTTAACTGCGATAAATCCATTCCGGCACCAGAGCCATATTTAAACAACATTCCTGGAGTGACTACTGCGTCATTAAGAATACTATGCATGTCATCCTGCACACCAAGAATAAAACATGCGGAGCCCTGGGGATAAGCATAAGCCATTCCTTCTGGAATCGGCACGATTTTATCTCTTTTAGGCTCATATCTGAAACCGCCCTTACTTCCACTTTTTATTCCATATTCATGAAATATTCTATAATTAAACAGAACCGGAGAATTAAACATAGCCAGCTGATTTGTCATTGCCACCTGCAATTCTTCTTGAAAGATTTGTGCTTCTTGCTCATTAGCAAAATAGCCTCCCTGCTTAACTCCCATTTGAGTAATTGTTTTGGCTACGCCCCCAAAAACCTGTTTGTAAGATGTTTCTGGAACACCATTACCGGTGTCTCCATAACAATACTTTGTAGAAAGAATTACTCCGGGAAATGCATCCCAATTTTTAGGAACTTCTATTGTTGGTGCTTCTCTTTCTGTTGAAGGCAAATTTCTTACTTCGGATTCTAATGTTCCTCCACGATAATTAGTATGAAATGGGTCTTGTCCTGCTTTAGAAAAGTGTCTGCCCATTCTCCGCACCATAGCATATTGTTTTTTTACCATCTTTTTCTCACCTCTGTTTTACTTTTTTCCTTGTTTATAAGCTTTTATTTAGTTTAATGTTATGTTTTGAATAATTTATCTTTTTGTTTATTTTAATTACTTAAACCCTCTTTGTTACACAAAGACTATATCCCTGAGCATAATTTGTTTCTTGAAGGGTCATTCCTCTGGCTAATTTCATAATAATACCTTCTGGAAGTCTTTCTCCAAGATATTTTTTTAAATTTATCCCCGTTGTTTGATCAAAAAATCCAACAACAGTTTCATCGACCTCTGGAACGCTAATGTCTCTTATTATCTGATCGCCTGTCGTCTTAACTAAATCAATTCCTTCAAGAGTATCTCTTCGTCTCTTATTTTGTACGGCCTGGGCCAAGCCCACTAATGGACTTTCTTTTTCAGGTTTTGCTTGTTCAAGTTCACTTTTTAAAACAAGTTCGCCCCAACATCCACAAGCGGAACAAGTATAACTTTCATCTCGTGGAATAGGCTTACATGAATCTGAACCACACCCCATACAGATATATGAGGGTTCATTATCTCCTATTTTTTTTAATCTTAATATAAATTTATAATCTAAAGAGGTTTCTGGAACTTTTCTTAATTCAACATAACCTCTATCTGCTCCGCCGAGAAGCGCAGTAGATTTTTCTTCGACCATTCTAACTTCTTCAGGCGTTAATACGCGGTCCATTGTTACCTCTGCTTCAAAATTTTCTAACATTATTTCAACTCCTTAATTTGTTTTTGGAAATCGTTAACGTCCTTGAATTCTCGATAAACGCTTGCAAATCTAATATAGGCAACTTCATCAAGTTTTTTTAGAGCTTTCATTACTAACTCGCCAATAACTGCTGCCTTGACTTCTTTTTTATTAGAGGTGCGAAGTTTATTTTCAATATCATGAACTGCTTGCTCAATTTTATCAAGTGAAACGGGACGTTTTTCGCAGGCTCGAATCATTCCTTTTTTTATTTTTTCAGAATCAAATTGCTCACGACTTCCATCTTTTTTTATTACTCTAAGATCTTTTACTTCAATACGTTCGTAAGTAGTAAATCTTTTTTTACATTTTAAACACTCTCGTCTTCTTCGAGTTTCGCCTTCGCTATCTCGTTTATCAGTTACTTCTGTATTTCCACCACAAAATTTACATTTCACTTTTCTTTTAACCTCGTTTTTCTTTTTTCTAACTAATACAACCGGTTGTATATAGATTAAAACCTAAAATACTACTACTTGTATTTTGCTAAGTTCTTACCATTTTCAGAGTTTATAAATATTTCTGCAATTCGCGATATACAATTATTTTTTATGAACTATTTTTGAGTTACTACAAAAAAGTTATAGAAGAATTATTTTATCTTGAATAGAAGAAGCGATTATCAGTTCATAGTTATTGTCTACATAACAATCTATCTCGCTTCTAACTCCAAATTTGTTTTCGAAATATATTCCTGGTTCTATTGTAAAGGGAATATTTAATTCAAGTTTCTTATCACAAGATTTTCCTAAAATAAAATCTTTGCCGTGGCAATTATCAAAACCTATGCTATGGCCGAGGTTATGAGCAAAATATTTAGCAGATTCGCCTAAACTTTCTCTTGCTACTTTATCGACTTCAGAACATTTTGGTAATATTTTATTCTTCAAAGATTTTTTAATAAACTCTATGCTTACATCTCTTGCACAAATTACTCTATCAAACGCTTCCTGAATTTCTTTTGGGATACTCTTCCCAGAATAAGCCATCCAAGTTATATCTCCAAAAAAAGATTTTTTGTCCTTTAATCCGCCCCATAAATCTATGAGTATAAGACTATCTTTTGTTATGATTTCTGAATTCTTTTTAGGAAAGTAATGTATAAAGGAGGTATTTTTATTAATCGCCACTATGGGCGCATCTTTGTCTATAATGATTAGCTCTTCTTCATATCTTTTAAGAATAAACCGCTGAACATCATATTCTGTAATCTTTCCTAAATTATCTCTTATGAAACTAAAAACTTCATCTTTAATTTGAACAAGTTTATGAGCAACTATTTTATGGTTTTCTATTTCTTCGGACATCTCTTAATCATTTCAAGCAGATTTATATTTCTTTGCAAGCCGTATGTTTATAAACGATAATCCTCAATAGGGAACTTTTATAAATCTACTTTTCGCATCATAATTATGGTTCGTTAGCTCAGCCCGGTAGAGCACCTGCCTTTTAAGCAGGCTGTCAAGGGTTCAAATCCCTTACGAGCCATATATCTTTGAGCATAGCGAAAAGATATGTTCTTAAGATTTTAATGCTCGGATTTCAGGGGTTTAAATCATTCCAAGAGATACTTGTCTTGGAATCTCAGAGAATCTAAAAGATTGTCTGTGTCTTACGAGCCAGATAGTATAGACAATAAAGAAAACTCATTTCTTCTACCACAATAATCCTTAAAAACCATCATCTTATTCTCAATTTATAAAATGACACAGCCACAACAAAATAACAATCAAAATAACAAAAAACCGGTTAATAATCAACATAGGCCTCAACAACCAAAACTCCAGAATAATCAGAATCAGCAGAAGAAACCTCAACAACTGCCGCAGGTTAATCAGCAAAGACCGCAACAAATACAGAATTCTCCAAGGGATATAGTTGCAAGGGCAATAGAAGATTTTAATAAAAGATTACAGATTCAGCAAAAGTTATTCAATAGTAATAATTCTACAAACAATCAACCTAAGCAACAACCAAAACCTCAACAGAAACAACCTCAAAGACCTCAAAATCAACAAAGACCGCAACAGCAAAAGCCACAGCAACAGAAGAATCTCCATGTGCAAAAACAAGTTCTCTTCGGTCAGAAACAGCTTATAGAACTGATTAATCAGATTAAGAATATGCCACGACAACTTCCACAGGGTATACAACTTAAATTCCAACAACAGAAGCAAGTTCAAAATAATCAAAGATTACAGAATAATCAGAATCAACAATCACAAAAGAAGCCACAAATGATTGTAGTTAGTCAAAAATTTGTTAGACCCAATAATCAAATTAAACCAACTCAAAAACCACAACAACAGATAAAACAGGCACAACCATTAACAATAAATCTTAAACCAACACAACAATTCCAAAGACCACAGAATAATCAAAATCAACAAAAACCGCAACATAATAATAATAATAATCAAAAAAGACAGCAGCCCAGACAACAAATGCCACAAAATTCAGTTTCTATTAGGGAAGAAATAAGAAGAATGATAAGAGAAGAGTTGGCTAAGCAACAAAAGAGATAAAATTTAGTTTCTATTTCATATTAATCAAATTTTTAATAATACTCTAAATCCCAATAAGGCTTGTTTAACCTTTCCTCGCTTAGTTTACCCTAAACTTCTACTTGCAAATTAAGAAAATTATTAATAATTAATTAATTCTCCACCATAAAGTAAATAAAATTCTTTATTTCCTGTCTGGCAAACTGCAAACTCCTATAAATGAATCATGCGATTTACCATAATTAAATTTATAAAGCGGTATCCTTAAATCAGATTATAAAAATGGTGTCAACAAAAATAACTTCAAGTGATATAGCTGAAATTGATAGAAAACTTAAAACCTATATTGGCGATATGGTTAAAATAGAGTATCTTGAGAACTGCCTTAAAACAATGATTCCTAACGATGCTTCTCGTTTCTGCCATATTAAACTTGCAGAGCTTTATGCTAACAGATTGATGTATGGACCTGCAGCAAAACATCTTGATTCTGCAGCAGATACTGCTGTAACTTACAAGGATAAAATTGATTGTTATATGAAAGAAGTTATCTATCTCATAAAAATGAGTGATTATCTTATGATAGATAAGGCATATAAAAAAGCGTTAATGCTGGCAAACAATGCTGAAAAACTTCAAGTAAAGGATTCTCTAAAAAAACTCTTGCTTGACCAGGCAGCAGAATATGATAAGAAAAATCAAAGAAGCAAATCTGCACAGATATATGAAAGGCTGATTGAAATGCCGATATTAAACGATGAAGAGAGAAAAGAGTTAATGAATAAACTTGCAGGATTAAATTCAAAGCTGGGTAGACTTAAAGATGCTATGAGATATGAGCAGATGGTTAAACGGCCTATTGAACATAAAAGACAAGACCCTGAAAATGAAGTAAGAAAAGTTTCTTTTGAAGATTTGGGTATTGATAGAGTTTAATTAATTATTTCAGTTTCTATTTTATATAATAAAAGTTATTAATAATGCAACAAACCCAATTAGGGTTGGCGGCTTGTAACTTCTGCTTCCGAAATTATTGAATTAATAATAAATCGTTTAAGCTAAAGTTTACGAAACTTAAATTTTATTTAGAAAAGAAAAGTGTGCACTTGCAATGTCCCTGAAGCTCAACTTCGCCACGATGAAAGACACAGGGGCAGATAATCTCTTTATCTTTTTCTTTATTGCCTGTAACTATACGACATGGACAATAAATTTCTCCTTTAAATTCCCTATTTCTTAATAGTGCTGTGATAATTCCATCAAGCGCTTTTTCATTAGGATTTAACTTAAAATTCTGGCTATTAGCATACGCTTGCAATTGCTTTCTAAGTTTTGCTTTTTCGACTTCTTTTTTATCTTTTTCTGCCATAAATTATATAATGCGGTTAGATTTATAAATACATCTTTCCACGAGTAGATATGGTAAAGATAGTGGTTGATCAAGAGAAATGCATTGGATGCGCAGCATGTGTTGGACTTTGTCCGCAATGTTTTGAAATGGTTGACGGAAAAGCTATTGCAAAAAAACCTGAAGTAAAAAAAATTACATGCGAAAAAGAAGCAGCAGAAATCTGCCCGGTTCAGGCGATTATAGTTAAATAATCGGTTTCATATTCATAAGCAAATAAACATATTCAAAAAGCAACTAAAACCTTCGGTTTCCGCGAAAAACATTGTTTTTCGGGGTCCAGAAAATCATAGGATTTTCTTGATGGGCATACAAGCTTTTTGAAATACAGAAAATCAGTGATTTTCTGTCTTGTAAATTTGCTATGCAAATTAACAATGGCAACACGACACAACAGAGCAAGAAGCGTAAGAAGGCAAAGATTGAAAAAAGCTAGAAATCGAAGAATCGGACGATAAAATCCTGATAATTAGATTTATAATGCTGAATTTCTAAATGTTTATATGGTCCTTACCAAAAATAAATATGAACTATTAACTCGCAGTCCCACTTTCAAGCAAAATAAAGCTAAAGGTCAGAAAATGGAACTGCTCGCTCCTGCCGGCAGTTTCCCATCACTTATCGCAGCAGTTAATGCTGGCGCAGATGCAGTATATTTTGGATTGCAAGAGGGAATGAATATGCGAGCAAATGCAAAAAATTTTTCTATAAAGGATTTGCCAAAAGTTGTTGAAATCTGCAAACCTCGAAATGTTAAAAAATATTTAACACTGAACACAATTGTTTATGATAACGAACTTGGAAAAGTTGAAAAACTAATAAAAAATGCTAAAAAATATGTTGATGCTATAATTTGTTGGGACTTGAGTGTTATTCAGTTATGCAAAAAACATAAAATTCCTTTTCATATTTCTACACAAGCAAGCATATCTAATGTTGAAGCTGCTAAATTCTACAAGAAACTTGGTGCAGAAAGAATTATTCTTGCGCGTGAGCTTAACATTAAACAAATCGCAAAAATCGCAAAAATAATACCTGTTGAAGTTTTTGTTCATGGTGCAATGTGCGTTTCAGTTTCTGGAAGATGTTTTACTTCACAATTTCTTTTTGGAAAGTCTGCTAATCGCGGAGAATGCTTACAGCCATGCAGGAGAGCTTATGTTGTTAGAGATGAGGATGGAAACGAACTAAAACTCGAGAATAATACGGTTATGTCTGCAAAAGATTTATGCTCACTTGAATTTATCGAACAATTGAAAAAAGCAGAAGTTAAAGCATTTAAGATTGAAGGAAGAAATCGTGAGCCAGAATATGTTTCCACAGTAACTCATGTTTATCGAAAAGCACTTGATAAAAAACTAACAGGAGTGGAAATTAAAGAAAGTATTAAGCAACTTAGTAGTGCCTATAACAAAGGTTTTTCCTCGGGATTTTATTTGGGAAATCCAACCGTAAAAGATTTTTCAAACGCACAGCATTCTTCAGCAACTCAAAGGAAAGAGTTTATTGGAACAATTTATCATTATTTTCCAGAGGTTAGTGTTGCAGCGATTAAGATTAGCTCTGGTGTAATTAAAGTTGGAGATGAACTTATTATTATTGGAGACAAAACTGGAATGATAACACATAAAATTGAAAGAATTGAGATTAACCACCAGCCCTATGGCTGGGCGGATAAAGGACAGGAAGTTGGAATAAAAATTCCCGGAGTTCGAAAAGGCGATAAAGTTTACTTAATTGTTAAAAAGTAAGAATATATTTTTCTATATAAATCTTTTAAAACTATGAAGATAGCATTATATTATGCTAACAATAGAAACTCTTGAAAAGATAAAAAATGGTGCCAAAATAACTTTATTCAATGGAATTTTTGCAATTATCTTCGGTATATTTTATCTCGGCTTTATGAATTTCTTTCTAAAGTATAATATGAGAATAATCGATGTTGTTTGGCAGGTTTTTTATAAGTATAATAATGAACTGGCATCTGTAATTGTCAGACTTACACTTCTAAAATGCGCGTTTATAATTGTAATGGGCATAGTAATAATTTATTTGTCTAATTATATCCTCAAAAGAAAAGACAGAGTAGCATGGGTTATTCTATTTGTTCTTGGGGGAATAATTTTTTGGCCCGCAATTCTGACAATAGAACTTCTTGACAAAAATTTCTATACTGTAGTTGCATCGGCTATTGGCTGGGTAACCTTTATAATGGGCATGACTATTCCTATAAGATACTATATGCAGAAACAATATACTGAATATTAATCTGTTGAAGAAGGCGCCATGGCTAAAATTGAGAAACAAAAAAAGGAGAGTAAAGAAAAGATCTATAATCTTCCTAATGCGCTCAGTTTATTCAGACTTTTAGTTAGTCCTATTCTCGTTCTTCTTATCTTCCAAGGAATTAATATCTGGCTTTTAGCCATTCTATTTGCGATATCTGCTCTAACGGATTTTGCGGATGGATTTATTGCAAGACGATTCAATAGAGTTACAAATCTTGGAAGAAAACTTGACATTATTGCAGATAGGGTATTGATGATAAGCATAATCTTAGCAATACTCACCTATCTTGTAGAAACTCAGCTTATTACTACTTCGCATATTTTGCTTATAGTTCTAATAATCTCTCGTGAAATTCTTGCTTTGCCCTTCTTTATTATAGCAATAGTCGTGGGCAAAAGATTTCTGCCTCATGCGAGATTTGCTGGAAAACTTATGACTACCATGCAAGGCGTAACCTTTCCAATGATTATCTTAAATTGGTGGATAGCTTGGCCTTTTGCAATAGTTACTTCTATTATTGGAATAATTTGTGCAGGATATTATGCCTATGATGCTTTAATAAAACCTAATAATAAATATCAAAAAGATTTGGATAAACATTACGCAGAATTAGTAAAAAAAATATAATTATAATTCAAAAACCAAAACTACGGGGCTTCTCACAAATTAGCGCTTAAATTTGCAAATCAACTTTTTTCAAGATGAGATTACATTAATAAAATTAATCGGATAATTACAAATCTGCTCGCAAGCTTACTCGGATTATATCTATTTACACTCATAAACTTGCTAGGCACAAATTCGGTTTGTTTTTAATTTTTTTAACTCTTCGTTTATTTTTGTTCAGCCACAGATTAACTAACTATACTCATAAAATAAAACTAATAATCCCTTATTGTCAAACATAAAAAGTCTATCACCTTCATTATTCCAAATATCTTTTCCATTGCTATCATATGTCTTTTGTGCTGAAGCAGACATATTTGAAATATAAATTGTATTTCTTCCTGCATCTTTTACAAACCATTTATCCAAGGTGCAATCATAATTACATTCATTAGTTATTATAAAATATTCTTGGGTTGGATTGAGTTCTTTTAGTTTTATGCAGTTTACGCAAAGTTCCGTTGATTTTTTCCATATTCCTATTTGCTGATCTTTTGCTTGTTCTTCAGCGCTTAATAACTGCTTTTCGTATTTTAATCCAGACATATAATAAGAATTAGCTAATCCTAATTCGAGAATTTCTTGATTCAAAAAGCGATTATCGTAATAAATATAACGCAATTTCCGCTTGTACTTATCTGTATCTTCCCAATCTCTTTCAAGTGTTATTTTCTTTCCAACAAACTGCTGTAGAAACGCTTTGGATTCATTTGAAAGAGGCATTTTCTTTTCTGGCGTGTTGATTCCCAACATTCTAACATGTTCTTGATTATCCAGCTCAATTGTATCTCCGTCTATAACTCTTTGGAGAGTTGCATATTCAAGAGGATAGTCTGTTTGTCCTGAAGCTTTTCCGGTTAAGCTTGGATATATTATAGAAAAGATTGAGAGTAGGAGGATTATGAGGAAGAAGACGAGGATTCTTTTTGTAGCCATAATAGTATTAGTGGGGGCTTTTATTTAAAGATTTTGATTAAATCTATTAAAATTCTCTTTCCTTTTACGAGAATATATCACATCAAATAGAATAATAATTACTAAGCATAGCACAAGATATAGAAGTAATGGAAGTTCCATTGGTGAGCTAAATGAATCTAAAAATCTCTGAACAAACTCCGTACTTAAAACTAACCAAAAAATAATAACGAAAAGAAAATCAAATAAAACAATTTTCCAAACTATATCTCTTTTTGAAGAGGATTCATCCGTAAATCTTATCTTATGATGTTCTATTAATTTATCAATTATATTTCCAATTAATAACCCTACTCCAAATCCTACGGGAATCGAAAATAAAAGCACTACTAGCGAACCCCAAGATATTAAAACAGATATCCAAGCAAATATTAAAACAGATAAAATAATGCATATTCTTTTAATTATTGAAGTATTTCTAAAAAAACCAGAGAAAAATGGAAGAAGAAATAGGAAAAACATTAGGGAATAGAATAGAAAATAAAAAAGGGTTCCAGGAATACTTACTCCTAATGGAGAGGAATTAGAGGACTTTAATAAATTATATGCACAAAGAATGAGGGATAAAATAACCCCTATTATTAAACTCTTTTTCCATGCCGATGATTCTTTCCACCCCATATTATTCTTAATCTAAACAGTTATTTAAAGATTAGTATTTATAAAAAAGCAGATTTATATTTCTAGACTATTTATCCTCAACATTCTTCTAAAAACCTTTCTAAATGCCATAGAAAAGGTTTTTAAATGTACTTTTTTTAGACTAAACATGGCAATAGTTAGAATAAAACTAGGAAGCTTGGACATTAACGAGTTAAACAATGTCTGCGCTACAATTAAAGAAATAGCCAAGAAATCTGGCGTAAACATAAGTGGACCTATACCTTTGCCAACAAAAAGATTTAAGATAACAACAAGAAAATCTCCATGCGGAAATGGAACAGCTACTTTTGATAATTTTGAAATGAGAATTCACAAAAGAATTATTGATTTACCTTCTAATGAATCTGTTCTTCATTCAATCATGAAGTTGCCTATTCCAAGAAGCGTTAATGTTAAGATAGAGATGAAAGATTAGTAAAATTTTCTTGCTTCCTCAATTGCTTCTTTCCAACTATAAACTCTTATTATTCTTCCACTATTATCCTTTTTATCTTGATTCCAGGGCTTATCAAATAAAACAACGGGGATATCTTGAGAAACATCTAAGGCATAATCCCAATGATCTTCAAGCAAAAGTGAAATATTATTTTCAGAGCAAAGCTGCCTTTTTGAAATCTTTTTCCTTCCATTATTTGAGAAAATATTTCCAAAAACTACTCCTGAAAAAATCCCCTGAAAATGTTGTTCTAACCAGTTATTAGTTTTATCTTTTAAGTTATCTGTTCTCGAAGTTATAATATAAAGTTTATCGAGTTTTTTGAGCTCTCTAATTCCTTCTTGTGAACCCTCAATGGGCATAACTTTCATGAATTCATCTGTAGAAGTAAATTCTATAAAATCTTGAACTGCTTGCCCTCTAGTTTTTCCGTAATGCTCCCAGAAATTATAACTTGTAAATTTCCTCCAATCGAGATTTAGGGCATATTTATCATTAAGAAAGGCACAATGACTTGGAAGAAGCGGAAATATTACTTCATCGCAATCTACACCTATTACCATGACAATCTTCTCTATTCTGGCTTTAAATAATAAATTGTTTTAAAGTATATATTTGCTTACAATTTTCTTTAAATAGTTAGTTTCGGGTTAAGTTTTGAAAAGATGGAAATAATATTAATCCCGCAGTTTAATGGAACAGCTTCTGCAGAAGATATAATAAAAACAGCGCAGGTTGCAGCTAGAGTTTGCTATTCTGAAAGCGACATAGAAGGGTTATTTGAAGAGCCCTACAAAGAAGGACTTGTTAAAGGCAGGCTTTTGAAAGGCGGGCATCATAGCCCTTTCGAGCATAAGCATCTTACATTCTACATGAGAGATATTCCTAAAATACTTGCCATGGTTCTTAACAACGAGAGACAATGCGATGTTTCGGAAAAATCTGCAAGGTACACTAAAATGAAACTGGGAGGCGAACAGCAGGCACTTTATGATAAATGGCTTGTTAGATTTGAAGAAATTATTTCCCATGAATATCCTGAAAAAGATTTTCCGAGAATGTATATTACTGGAAGTGATAAAAAAACTCCTCTAACAAAACTTGCCCAGGAGAATGCAAGATATATGACTAGCGTATTTACTCCAACAAAAATGGTTCATACTGTAAATGCCAGACAAATTAATTTTTTAATGCAAACATTTGAAGAATATATCTTTAAAAGAGGCAAAATTGGAAATGATTTTGAAAAAAAGCTTGCCTCGGCAATGGATGAATTTGTTCAGCAAACTCAAACGTTTAAAATAGAAAATTTAGAAAATCAAACCGACAGACATCTTTCAATGTTCAGAGAAACCCCTGTTGAAGAGCATTTTAGTGAGGTTTATGCCACAAACTATCTTTTAAGTTTTGCAGGTTTAGCGCAGGCGCACAGACACAGAACAATACAGTATAGCATGCAGACTCCGGGATTAACAGCTATACGTGGATTTTTTGTTCCCGAGATAGTCAATGGAACCCTGATGCATAATGAATGGCTGGCTGATTTGAAAAAAGTTGCTGAGGTAGATTATCCACAGGCTCAGTTAGTTGCAGTTAGTGAGATTGGCACACTTAGAGACTTCAGAAGTAAATGCTTGCTTAGATTAGATAGCCATCCACAATATGAAATAATGAAAAATACTCTTGCTACTGCTGAAAAATATGGCAAAAGCAAGCCAGAAGTTCTTGATTGGATTAAACCAAAATGCAAACAAGGCAGGAAATGCGCAGAGCCTTGCATAATCGGCCCGAATCGCGCGCTTGAGAGAATTGTTTAAAATGACAAAACGCGGATTATTTATTACATTTGAGGGAATTGATGGATGTGGAAAGAGCACTCAAGCAAAAATGCTAGCAGATTATATTTTTGGGTTGAATAAATACAATCACGTTCTAAAAACAAGAGAACCCTACAAAAATCAGGATATAAGAAAAATTTTGCAAAATGAAGAAGACCCATATTCACAAGCAAGAAAACTTGCTGAAATGTTTATTGGAGATAGACAAAGACATGTGAAAGAGCTTATTGCACCAACATTAAATACGGGAACACATGTTATTTCAGACAGATATTCACTTTCTACGCTTTCATATCAACAAACACAAGGAATGGAATTAAATGAATTAGTTAAAATGCATAGTGGACTTCCAATTCCAGATTTAACTTATATTGTTAATGTTCCCGTTAAAGTAGCCACAGAAAGAATGAAAAAAGATGGAGAAAGAAAAGAAGAACAAAAATTTGAGAAAGATATTGATTTTATTGAAAAACTAAGGCAAAAATACCTTGAACTTCCCTGGAAATTACATAATCATAATGTGGTTGTTATAGACGGCACAAAAACCCCTGAAGAAATTTTTGAGAAGCAGATAAAACCTGCTTTTGATAAGCTTTATAATTCTAGATATGCTTGTTAGTTTATGGATATAAAAGAGTTGATTAGTGAAATAAAGAAAAGCCGAAAGTATAGGGATATTTCTGAAGAAGTTATTAGTCAGAAGATTCAAGATTATACTAAGAAAAATCTGGGCTTCGATGAAAAACTGATAATTAAAGGTGTGAAAACGCTCTTGCATAATATTCATGGAAGTTTTCAAGCATCTTCTAAGAAAAATAAGAGAATTGATGAATATCTTCATGAACTTTCTAAGGAACCAAAGAATATTGATATAATCAGAAAAATTCTTGCAACTAACCGCTCAACTCAAGAAAGACTGCTGATTTATTCGGAGTTATATGGCAGAATTTTTGATATAACTGGAAAACCAAGGAATATTATGGATTTAGGATGCGGATTAAACCCTGTTTCTTTTCCATTCATGGCAATTTATCCTGAACATTATTATTGTTATGATATTAATGAAAGCGATACACGCTTTTTGAATAAATTTTTTAAGACTACGAAGGCATTTGGAATTGCTGAAACTAAAGACCTAACTAACGTAGAAAACATAAAAAAGCTCCCCACAGATATTGATGTTTGCTTTATGTTTAAGCTTCTTGATACATTAGAAAAGAAGGGGCATAAATATTCTGAAGAGGTTATAAAGATAGTTGCAGAAAAATCCAAGTTTATTGTAATAAGTTTTGCTACACGAACTCTTGGTGGTAAGAAAATGGAATTTGCAAGGCGTGGCTGGATTGAAAGAATGCTTGACAGAATTAACATGAAAGTTGAAAAGCTTCAATTTGATGAAGCTGGAGAAGTTTTTTATATAATTTCAAAGAGTTAAAGTTTCGTAAACATTATTCAAACCAAATTCCTATTAATTAAATAAACTTCTATCCAACTTGTTATTATATTATTAATTTTGGGTTTATAAAAAATAAGCGAAGCCTTACATAAATATGCGAGCCGAAGGCAAACATAGATAATATTAAAAATGGGTCTTGGTTGTTTGCATTAAGCCCATTTCCTATAGCGGCATTAGACAAGCCTGGAAAGCTTGACCCCTTACGGGGTAGACAGGTTCGACTCCTGTAGTGGGCGTTTATTTTTAAAAAAGGAGAAAAAGAAAAATCAAAATAAGTGCATTATCATCGGGCTCGAGTGGGAATTGTTTTTATATTGAAAATGAAAAAACAGAAAAAGCTGTTCTTGTTGATTGTGGAATATCCTGCAAACAAATAGAAAACAGACTAGGAGTTTTAAATAGAAATCCTGAAAAGATTAAAGGTATATTTCTTACACATGAACATTCAGACCACATTAGGGGTGTTGATGTTTTTGCAAGAAAATTTAATGTGCCTATTTTTGCAACTAGAAAGATGATTGCTCACTCATTTTTATGTTCAGATAAAAATTTACTCAACAACCTTAAAAGCAATGATACTATGAAAATTGCGGGTATGGAAATTTCAGCTTTTCCAAAGTCGCACAAGGCTCTTGACCCTGTTTCGTATGGTATTGTTCAAAATAATAAAAAACTTGGAATAATAACTGATGCGGGCTATGCCTGCAAAAAAGTTATTGAAAATGTTACAGACTCTGATTTTTTATGCATTGAATCGAATTATGACGAAAAAATGTTGGAAGAGGGAAGATATCCCTGGCCGACAAAACAATGGATTAAAAGCGATGTAGGACATCTTTCTAATGAACAATCAGCTTCATGTGTGCTGGAACATGCCAATAGAAAACTTAAAAATTTGATGCTTTGCCATATTAGTCAGAATAATAATACTCCTGAAAAAGCATTAGCAATTCATTCTTATTTCTGCAAACAAAGAACATATCTAAATCCTAAAATAACTCTTTCTCTTAGAAATCAGGTTACTGAACTATTTAAGGTTTAAGCGGAATTAAAAAAGAATTTAATCTAAAACGCACCATCAAACCATCTAAGAAAATATGCAACGCCCAGCCCAAGGCAAACCAATTACAGCCAGGAATAATAAATAAGATGCTTATTGGAAAGATATTCCACCATCTATGAAAAATAAGCTTGTCTAAGCCATATTCTTGCTTTATTGGAGATTCTTTAGAAAACAAACGGAATAGATGGTCTAAATCTACAATATTAGAAGCAAAAAGCATCCAAAGAGGAAAATAATCTCTAGGCATTATGAGTCCAAAACCAACAAGTAAAAGATAAGTCAAGTAATTTAAAATTAGATGATAGGGAGTTAGGGGCAGAATAAAAAGTTAAATCTTAGACTTAAAATCAAAAACTGCTCTTTTATTATGCTTTAATGTGTTTCTGAAATATTTTCTGTAGACAATAACTCCTGCAATAACTATAATAATTAAAAGAATAAAAGTTCCGGCAGAACTTGTCTTTATTCCTGCTTCTTTTGCGCTTGGAACATTAAAATTAATGCTTAGTTGCTGAGTATAGTCTCTATTTAATGAGTCTTTATAATTAAGAGTTATTGGAAGAATAATTAATTTTTTGTCATCATTAACATTTAATTTAAAAGTAACTTCTGAAAAATCGTCGGAATTTAAATCGCCAATGTAATCCAGATTTGTTCCAATTATCTTATAATTTTGAGATTCTCCAAGAACGACCTTAAGAAACTTAACATTGCCAACATTATTATTTATAACCTTTATTTTTATATCTCCCAATGAATTTCCTTTATATATTTCTGACGAGGATAATTCCGCGATTAATTGTGGTGAGCTGCCTATAGATACGCTTAATGTGTTGTTCTCGCTTTTTTCATCGCCAATTGAATTAACATACTTAAAATTAATAGGCACTTTGTATACGCCCTCTTCTGCAGAAGGAATTGCTATTATCTTAAATGAAACATCAGTTAAAGAACCTGCTGCAAGAGAATCAATTTTCTTCCTTGAAGCATCTTGATATGCTGCTAATTCTGCTGGAAGTGTAAGTTCTATTCTTATATCCTTAAGAGAAGTATCTGCTATATTCTCAAGTTTCATATTAATTGTACCCTCTGCACCAGGAGCTATTTGTGCTGGTGTTGTACTAACTTCTGAAAGATATA
>ERZ1292629.720-Hain-H43-01um-R1-720-length-36234-cov-5_pt2 | contig 31829 bp, 28 predicted proteins | sample MGYA00564399_ERZ1292629 | MGnify/ENA primary metagenome ERZ1292629 (study PRJEB36523, sample SAMEA6512636) | groundwater metagenome | collected 2019-01-08 | study: AquaDiva: Metagenomics assemblies of 32 groundwater samples
AAAAACCTCGGGGGCCCGGGTTCCCCCCCCCCCCCCCCCCCCATTTCTCCGTCAGTACCACGTGGCCGACTCCAGGGTGCGGCAGTCGCGCCGACCGTACCAGATCACTTGCCGGGCAAATTCCCCCTTTTTCCCCCCGTAGTCCGTTGCCGCAACGGCCAGGGTTTGCGGCTTCTTTTGTATGTCTGTGGGAAGATCTCTCATGAGCCGGTCGAAGTATTCCGGCAGATTCCGAGAGAATCTCCATTCCCTTGGACGTGATGGATCCATACACGCTGAACGAGCAAGTTGGTAGGACACAACCTCTCTCACTTCTTCAGGTTCAAAGTCTATCCCCCTTTCCCTGAGAAGTTTCTCTACGAGAACTTGAAATTCCCGGCAGAACTCCGCCAGATCTCCCGAGAGCCGAAGGAACGTAGCCTCTTCGATTTGCCACGAGATCCTTCCGAACTCGTCCAAGAAAACGCACTGCGGTTTACCAGAAAGGAGGCCTTCCAAGTATTCCGCAAAGAACATGTACTCACGAGCAAAAACGGGGAAACGATCCCTGTCGGCTCCTTCAGCAATCAGATGCTCAAACAACTCAGTGTACCTGACACCAAACCGCTTGAACAGGTAGAGAGCAATGAAGAAACCGAGTTTCAGGCCGTGAAGCGTCTGCGCCATCCAGGCAAGCGTAACAGAGCGTTTCCAGTCTTCCCGCGGCATTGCCCGAGTGGAAACCACGATGTCTTCGTACTCCCGCACCTCTCCCGGTTGGCGCCGCACAGCATGAGTTTCGGCGAGTTCTATGCGTTTTGTTTCTATGCCGTGCAATTCCGCATAGTCCGGGTGGTCCATCTCCGTGTTCGGCAACACCTCGCAGAGGAATATCCCAACCTGGTCGTAGAGACCAGCCTGGAAAACCTCTTCTATGCCGCGAGCAAAACTTTCGTACGTTTCACCTGGCAAGCCGAGCACCAGTTCTGTGTAGACCGATATCCCCTCCCTACGGTACCGTTTTAGGAGCTCGCGATAGGTATCAATCTTAATGTTGCTCCTGCCAATCAGAATGAGCGTTCGAGGGTCGGTGCTCTGGAACGAAACTGTCACGCCCGCCGTCATCTTGCTCGCTTCAAGGAGTTTAGCTACTTCAAAGATCCGATCTGTCGCGTTTTTGCCGTAACAGACGCGGAAAACCTTTGGGTAACCGTCTTGGTGCTTTTTTTCGACGAACAGTTCCGCGATCCTCTTGTCTTGAGGGAACATGCCGAAGTTGGCGTCAGCGCCAAAGACGTAGGAGATCTGTTTTTCCCCGACCCAGTCGATCTCCCTCTTAATCCTCTCGATGTCAAAGAGCCGGACTTTGGTGATGCTGTTCCCCCACGCGCAGAAGGAGCAGTGGAAAGGACAGCCGCGATTCGTCTCCAGGATCACCTGATACTCAACATTCCCCCGGCGGTCCAAGAACTCGTCGTACAACCCGGCCAGGTAGGGTGACGGCAGTTCGTTGATGTCCACTAGCGATCGGTCTTTGGTGCGGACACATTCGTTGGTGACGGGATCTCGGTAGACGATTCCGTCGACCCCCGAAAAGTCCTTGCCCTCAAGGAACCGGGCCAGCAGATCGGCAAACGTTACCTCGCCTTCGCTTCTGACTGCCACATCTACGAAGGGATAGTCCTCCAGCAGCTTCTCTGCCCTTGTCGGCACGTGCGGCCCGCCAAACACGATCAGGGCTTCCGGGAAGAGCTCCCGGGCTCGCCTTGCTAAGGTGAGATTGAGCTGGTGGTTCCACATTGATGAGGAGAAGGCCAAAACAGAGGGATTGTCCCAGGTCCTGGCGATCTTCTCCGGTTCTTGTCGCACAAAAAGGAACGGCATGAACTGGTACGCGCCCCCAATCCGCGGCTGGGCTTCTGCGTACGCACGAAGCATGCCCGACACATTCGGCAGGTACACTTTCCGATCCATGAGGATGTTAAACTCATGGAGATAAGCGTTCTTCTTCATGGCTTAACCCCTCCATTTGTTTTAATGTCAAAGATCTGTTGGTAAAATAATACCGAATAAATCATAAAAAGCAATGATTTGGATATGGCCATTCTAGGAATATTGTGATAAAAACATAACAGATAAACAATATAAATCCTGGCTACTTAATAGGCGAGGAGGCTAAATTATTTTCAGGTGCCCAACGAATTTAACTTAACAACCCCGGTGGTTCTATTAATGTTTAATCGTCCCCAGAAAACCCAGAGGGTTTTTGATGAAATAAAAAAAGCTCGCCCCCAAAAACTATTTGTTGTCGCTGACGGTCCGAGAAATGAGACCGATAAACTTAAATGCGAAGCCGTCAGAAATATTATAGAGCAGCAAGTCAACTGGCCCTGCCAAGTACTCAAGAATTACGCTGAGCACAATCTTGGCTGCAAAATTCGGATCTCTTCCGGAATTACGTGGGTTTTTCAAAACGTTGAGGAAGCGATTTTCCTAGAAGATGACTGCGTACCCGACCAGAGTTTTTTCCCCTTCTGCCAAGAACTTCTGGAAAAATACCGAAACGACAGCCGAATAATGAGTATCAGCGGCTATAATATGGCCCTACGGGATAATCGTTTTAAGTGCCAGAGTAGCTATTATTTTTCGAACATCGGTTTGATTTTAGGCTGGGCTAGCTGGCGTCGCGCATGGCAATATTATGATGTTAATATCAACTGGTGGCCGGATATAAAAAAATCAGGCCTTCTCCACAAGGTTCTCAAAAATCCGCCAGTGGTCAATCACTATGAACACCTTTTTGACCAATATCATCAACAAACTGTTGACAGTTGGGACAGCCAGTGGTTTCTGACCCGATGGTGGAAACGGGGATTATCGATCGTCCCGAAAACTAATCTTGTGACTAATATCGGCTTTGATGCCGAGGGCGCGCATACCGCCATCGATCCGAACGATCCGCGAGCCCACGTCCCCATCGTTCCCATGAGCTTCCCATTGGCGCATCCCGCTGATTTTGTTGTCGATAAAGCCGCTGACGATTATACCTTCAAGCACTATATGGGGATCAACCTTCTATGGTCCCAGCGCTGGCGCTGGTGGCTGAAATCACATCTTCCCTTCCTTCACTTAAAGTTAAAAAAGTTAAAACGGTGAGGCGCGCCCTTGAACCTTTGCTAGTTTGATCTTAAGAGCCCCAAAAGCAGTTTCCTTGAATGAATCCGTCCAGGGCAAGATGAAAACATCAAATATCTTGCGATCGATCCCGTCTACGGTTACTTTGCAGCCTGCATCAGTGCGGTCGGGCCAATAATCGTCAAAGATGACCGCCGTTCTATCGTGCATCAGCTTACTAGCCCAATACCAGTCATTAGCTATAGTTTCTAAACTGTGTCCGCCATCAATAAAAATAAGATCCATCTTAGGCAATTTCCCGGCCAAGTCGGGTAAAACCTGCATGGTATCGCCTTGAAAAAGATGGACCCCTACGCCGGTTGTGCGCAGTTTTCTTTCAGCTTCTTGTTGCGTTGGGGGCCATTTTGATTTTTCTTCGGCGAATTTTTCCGTCGTCATCTGCCCAAAAAGATCAAAACCATAATAATCGATCTCTCCGGCATTGTGATACCGCTTGGCAAGCTTGATCATGGTTAATGCGCGATCCCCTGTCCATGTACCGATCTCCATGATCCTCCGCGGCTTTATTCTAATGATGAGCAAAAACATCTGCCAATAACGTTTTGGACGCCGCAACCAACTGATAATTCTATGAGAGAATCTCCTCATATAAAAACGCCGTAACTAAAATATATTAGAAATTATCCAGATAGGCCTGAACCACGTTCGGCCAACTGAACCTATGAGCCCATTGGATACCGTTATTCCCAAGCGTCCGAGCAAATTCTTCGTCGGTTAATATTTTTTTCATCGCATCGGCAATGTCTTTCGGATCATGTTTAACCAAAATACCTGTTGAGCTATTCACAATAGCAGCTTCGGCGCCGCTATTTTGAGCCCCTATTGTCGGAATTCCGCAGGCATTTGCTTCCAAGTAAACCATGCCGAATCCTTCCACCGTGTCCGGCTCCGTTACGGAAGTTAAAACGAATAGTTTTGCGTCATTATAGTATCTGATCAAATCTTTATCATCGACCTTTTCAAAAAATAGAACCCTGTCGTTAAGGTTCAGTTCACGGACTAAATTCTTCATTTTCTGATAGTACGACCGCATTCCCTGATCGCCAATGATGACATATTTCAGCTCCGGGAATTCTTGAGCAATAGAGCCAAACGCCGGAATGGAAAGATGATATCCCTTGCGATGTTTAAGGGCACCCACGGTCAATATAAAGGGATACGGCAATATCCTGTTTCCCGTGGGAAGGGAATGAAAAAAGTCAGTATCGACGCCAACGGGGACAATAACGCTTTCTTTCAGCCGAAAATCTCCCTTTTCAATTTGCCGCTTGGTAAAATCGCTTACTACAAGCACCTTCTTTGCCCTATGATACGCCCAGCGCATAAAGAGATTTCTTATCGGGGTTCTCTTTCCCAATAGAGAATAGGTTGCCAGCGCATGGACAACTACCTTTTTTTTCTGCCCCAGATTGGCCATGTTGAGAATGATGGCATTGGGGTTTACGTCATAACAAAGAATAATGTCGTAATCCTTAATAAAATTTCTTATCAGCGAGAGGGTAACGGGCAGGCGTAAAAGATTCAAAGATGATAATCTCAAAGGAACCACCAGTTTTGGCGCGTTTGATTCTGCGCCCTCCTTCCCCACGATAAAACCGACGGTGTGACCGCGTATTCTGAAACCCTCGGCCGCTTTCAGGGCCAGCCTTCCCCATCCGGAGCTGGGATTTAAGTTATCGACTACAATACAGATCTTCACCGATTATTCTCATTTACCCTGACGGTATCCTGCTCGTAGCCGGATTTTTTGCGACTTTCTGTAGTCATATCCAGCAGAGCAGCCTTAGTAAGCGACTTATACGTGTGTATGATCCTGGGCGGTATTTTTGCGAATGACCCGGGTTTTAGCAAAAACTCACTTTTTTTGCCTCCCTTAATGGGCGACACGACCAGCTTGATCCGTCCGGACAGAACATAGGTATATTGCGTTGACTTTTTGTGATAGTGGTTGCCACGGACAATTCCTTTTCCAGAGAACGTGACCATCCCGGTGTGCCGGACGTCACCCTCCAAAATATCAAATATTTCCCCTCTTTTATCTTTATGGGCCGGCCGGATACTGTAAACAATAGTTTTGTTCATCTGAAGGGTGTTAATTAAATAATACGGGGACTTGGGATGGGAATAATGAACTTTCCCCCTGCTTTTTTATATGCTGATAGGTTCTTCATAATTTCGGGGGCGAAATTCCAAGCTAATATCAGCGCGTAATCGGGTTTATTTTTGAAGAGGTGGTCATCCGAATATACGGGAATATGCATACCTGGTGAGTATCTTCCGATCTTTACTTCCGTCTTTTCAGTTAGAAAATCTATATAGTGCCGATCTAAATTACAATAATTCAACAGGGTGTTACCTTTAGCCGGAGCGGTTACGCCGGCAATCTTTTTTCCTTGTTTTTTTAAGTCCATGATCAATGAGGTAAGGGCTATTTTGTGTTGTTCTACCTTGCGGGCAAAATTCTTTAACTTTGTTTTTGAATAGAGTCCTTGCTTTTCCTCCTCTTTCATATACTCTCCAACTGATCTTTTCAAAGGATGCTCGCCTTTATGCCCAATATAGTATCGAAGGCTCCCGCCATGAATAGAAACTTTTTTAACGTCAAATAATTCCAGCCCGAACCGTTTTATATAAGATCTCATCGGCTTAACGGATAAATAGGAAATGTGCTCATGGTAAATGGTATCATATTCCAAATTATCGACTAGATCCACCGCATAGGGGGCTTCAATGGCAATAATGCCATTCCTCGCCAATAATTTTTCCATTCCTCTGACCGTACTGTCGAGCTCATATATATGAGCAAAGACATTGGTAGCGGTAATAACTTTTGCCTTACCATATTCTTTAAGGATCCTGTCGGCAACCAATTCATCAAAAAAATCCACAATAGTTTCGATACCGCCGTCTATGGCCTTCTTGGCGGCTACATCCGAAGGATCAACACCAAGAACTTTTAATCCATGGCTCTTAAAGCCAGAGCACAGAACTCCGACATTGCTGCCGACATCTATCGCAAGAGAGCCCCGGGGCACCGAGAAGCTTTCGCAAATATCTGTCGCCATGGAATAGTAGTGTTCTCTCCCCGTTTTGGTGGTAGATGATTCGTATGGGTAGTCCCTTTGGAACAAAATCTCCGGATGGACAATATAATCGATCTGCAGCAATCCGCACCCCATGCAACTTGCCAATTTTAAGGGGTAATGTATCTCTTGATCTGAAAGCTGGTCCGGCCTCAAAAACGCATCTGAAGGCGGGTGCATCCCGAGATCGAGCACAGCGAACAGATCGCTCCCATGGCACATATGGCATTGGGTTATGTGCTTCCCGTTCTGTAATAATCCGAGCAAGCTCATTGCGACGCTATTGTAATAGACAACAGGTTGAAAATCAAGATAAAAGGCCGTATAGTAAATCCGTGGAATTACAGAATAAAACTGCGGTCATCACCGGTGCCGGCCAGGGTTTGGGCAAATCCATTGCTCTGGAATTGGCCAGGGAAGGAGTACACACCATATTGGTGGGCAGACATCTTGAGACACTTGAACAAACAAAAAAGGAAATACTTCTCTTGGGCGGCAGAGCGGATATTTTTACTGCCGACCTTTCCAGTTCCGAAGGGCTCAACTGGATTGATGAAGTTATTGGGGACTTTGGCCTAGATATTTTAATCAACAATGCCGGATGGAGCCCGTCCTTAAAGACGGTTGAGAATTTGACAGAAAAAGAGATTGGGGATTGTTTTGGAATAAATGTCTTTTCCACATTCTTTATACTCAAAAGAGTGGTGCCCTATTTCAGAAAACGTAACGAAGGATATATAATCAACATCTCGTCTCGCGCCGGGAGCAACGGTTATCCGCGTTTGTCTCTTTACTCGGCAACTAAATTTGCCGTTGAGGGACTAACTCAAGCGGTAGCAAAAGAACTAGAGAATACAAAAATACGCTGTTACTCTGTCGCACCTGGAGCCTTAAACACTCCCATGCGCGAGAATTTATTCGGGGATGCAAAACAAAAAGAAGACCCCCAATTCACCGCGCAGGTGATTGTCAGATTATTGAGGGGTGAAATAGCCGCAGAGAGCGGGAAAACTATAGATCCAGCGCTCTATAAAACTTCTGCTGGAAACTCATGACAGAAATTCGAGTATGTGTTCCGCCCTTTTCTCCCATGTATACTGCTTTACGTCCCGAAAGGCCGCCTCACTCATTAGGTCAGCCGTGATGGGGTTGCCAAGAATCTTCTTAATACCCTCAGCCAATGCTTGCGCGTCGTCCGGCTTTACGAGGACGGAATTGTGTTCATCCAGTATTTCTCTCAACGACGGCAGATCCGATGCCACGATCGGCCTCCGCGCGGCCATGTATGAAAAAAGCTTTAGTGGGGAGGTATATACCAACGACACCTTATCTTTTGCTGTGTTGGGTAGCAAAAGAACGTTTGCTGCGGAGAGATAATCTCGGATGGTCTCTTCTGACCGTATATACCCCGTGATGGTCGCATTGCCGATATTTTTCTCTGCTAAATACCGCCGAACGTCATCCTCATCGCCGCGCCTATCTCCGCCTACAATGAGAAAATAAATCTCGGGCAAAAGTTTTGCGGCATCAACTAGGGTATAAATCCCCTTCCATGCAAAGAGACTTCCGGCGTATACCGCTATTTTTTTATCTGTTGGGAGACCCAGCTTTAGGCGAACGGCCTGTTTATCCGAAGGGTTTTTTTCTTCGCGCCATACTACCGCCGCATCAACCCCGTCAGGAGCAACAAAGATGTTACGCGTACTAAAACCGAGCTCAATAAATGCGTCTTGGAGCCCCCTGCTTATCGCAACGATTCGGACATCGCAATTCCGGAGCCGGCGGTACATGAATAATCGAGGATTCTGGACTTTGTGGGCTTCAAGGATAAGATCCTTCCTAAAAAAACTCAGGATATACAACGGCAATTCGTCACGCGAATATACAAGGTCGGGCTTCCGCGATAAAACCGCTCTTGCCAGAATAAGGGCAGATAATAAATTCTTCATACCAAAGGCAATGAGCTCAAGCCATCCAGATGCGTAAAAATCCGGTGCTTTTACCTTGCTTACTTTAAAATTCTTTTCGATGCCAAAATACTCAAAAAGATCATCTTGAATAATGTTATGCCTGGACGGATAAACCAATTCTAAATCCACCCCGGGAATTTTAGCGAAGTTCAAGCACATCGTAGCTATTTGCCGGCCATACGCCTTTTCAGTCGGCAGCCTCTGATTGCTTACAAATAATAACTTCATCTTTTACGAAAAACGTAATAAGTATACGATTCTAAAAATGATACCGGAACTAAACTTGAATATTTATTGCCATAAAAACCCATGAACTTAAAACCCATTCTTTCAAGGTCGTTTTTTTCCGACCAAACCGAACCCCAATATGTCAGGAGGGGACCATACTTACTATAATCCCAGCTATAATCGGAAAACAAGGTGCCTTTTACTAAATTTTTGATGTAATTTTTGAGCCTTGTCCGGCCAATCGGCAACCTAAACCGATTATGCGAACTGAACACAAAGAAACCACCGGGTTTTAGAACGCGCCATATCTCCACAACAGCTTGGATCCTGTCGCTTTTAGGATAAAGATAATCTAAACCATTGAAAGAAAAAAATACAACATCAAAATCGCCGTTACCAAAAGGCAATATTCTGGCATCAGCGACTCTAAAATCAAGCATTGGCAATCTTTCGTGCGCCGCTTTGATCATTGATTCAGAGTAATCGATGCCGACAATTTTATTATCCAAACGAGATAAATAAGCCGTGGTTCTTCCGGTTCCACAGCCAAGATCAAGGATATGCATATCTTTTTTAAGATAGGCGTCTATAATTTTTCGTTCAGCCGGGAATAGGCCGGTTTTCGTATACACTTGAGCGGCTTGACTCGTGTTATAGGCCTTAAAGTTGTTTTCTTCTTTTTGGTTTTTTTGAGTCATATTAAAAAACTTTTTCATGATCAGTCTTGGATACTTTTTTACATAAGAGATGCGGCGATTAAGCTTGAAAATAATCTCCTGCAAACGGTTTTTAAACAAATACTGCGTATAAATCGGATACTCTTCAGCGCCAAAGCTTCTTTTAAACTCAATATTGGAACGCATCGTATTCGGTATACCCCCTAAGTCAATAAGCTTCACCTTATGAGCTATCGCCCACTTTATCATTTCGGCATATAAAAAGTTGTTGGGAAATAGCCGCCGTTCTCGCACATCATCCGCTAAAAATTTAACTTCTAAATAATCTTTATTGAGCACAAAGAGATTAACTGCGACCAACTCATCATGGTGCCGAACGCCGAACATAAAAAGGTTTTGACTCGTTTTATGAGCATCTATAATTTCCCGGAAATAATCTATCGGATGCGGAGTTGAGCCGAGAAATCTAACATGCGCGCGATAAAGGTCGTAAAATTTTTGCAAATCTTCTTCGGTCAATTTGACGAATTCAAACCCGGAACTTCGCCCCTTATAGATCTTACTTCGCGCGTTCCTGCTTATTGAGTTCATCAGATAATCCTCAAAGCTACTGACGCCCCCTAGAGGAATAACCATGGTTGTAAAAATTTCTTGAAACCCATTGGTCTTAAAATTTTCCGGGAAATATGGTTTGTAGACGTTCAACCGTAAAACTTGGCAACCGGACAATCTGATCAGCTCGCGTCCCAGTTCAAGCCCATCAACAATAAATTTGCTGTCAATAAAAAATATTTCCGTATAGATGAATAGCGGTACCTCAACTATATGCTGACCCCCATTCTCTCTGTCAAATATCGGGAAAAAGGCTTTAAGGTCACTCCCCTCAAAAATACCAACAAAAGATCTTTCACTACCGTAGGCACTTTGAGCAAATTCGGCAAAATCGTCAGAATAAGCGACATAATTGATCCCTTTTAAATACCCTCCCACATCTTCTTTGTTTATTCTTTTTAGGATCACGTGGGATCGGGAGGTTTTAATCTCTGACAAAAATACTGTCTTGCTGTAGGGGTTTGCCGTCTACCGGACTTCTAAAATCACCCTCTCCCCAGATACCGGCATATCTGAACCCGAGAGCTTCCAATTGACGGCTAATATCATTAAACAAAGGCTGGCCCTCATAAAGCCGGCAAAACGAGGTTTCCGCTATAACAGCTTTGGTTTTACCAAAAACCGATCTCCCGCCCCTGATTACCCTGTCTTCCGTCCCCTGGACATCGAGTTTGATCAGGATAGGTTCATCCAGTTGCATCCCGCCCAGAACATTATCCATCGTATCCACAGTAATATCCTGCTTGGATTCGCCGGCCGTTACCGGAAATAGTTCTTTCTGCAAAGAAGACATTTTTATTAATGACGAGGCACCCGAATAAGAGCTCCGGAAGATTTGGCTCTTGCCCTTAAAATCACTAAGGGCAAGATTGAATGCTTTAAAACCGGGAACACCTTCAAGCTTCTTTTTCGTCAGCTCGAAGCAGTCAGTCAGCGGTTCAAAAGCGTATATTTGTGCCCGTGGAAATATTTTGTGAAATGGAAGAGAAAAATTGCCCTTACTGGCACCGACATCAATGATGGTCTTAAAATTGAGGTTTCTAAACCACTCAATTTTCTTCTCTTCAGAAAGCTCATTCTTGCTGATTCCGCTTATCTTCAAACCAAAACTCCAGAAAAATCTCTTGACGAACTTTTTCGCGGAGTTTTTCATACAAAATTAAATTATTCGTTAAATGCTTCTCCCTTGAATGTAAGAGGTTAGCTTCTTGTATGCGATCCTGACTGTCTCGGGAAGGTGAAATCTTTGATTGACGTAAGTCCCATACTCAATAAACCATCTGAGCAGTAAAATATAGCGATTACGTAGCCGATCCCAACAGGAATTCTGGCTCGTTTTGGTCATAAAAAATATGCTGTCCACTATGCCCGCATTCTTGAATAAACTAGAGCCGGGGATTATTTCTGAAAGCAACCTTCGTGGTCCATCATATTTTATAGAATCGTGAAAAGCAATGATCCCATTCTCCACAACTTTCGGATACCACTTCTCAAAATCAGTTTTAACCGCCTCATAGGCATGACCGCCGTCTATAAAAATAAGTCCGACGGGTTCGTTAAAATCTCTGGCTGCATCTTCAGAAAACTTGACGATCGGTGTTATTAATTCCGCAGCTCCGCCCCCGACAATATTTTTCATAAAAACATCATATGTCCAAACATCACTATAGGTGCTCTGTTCTGGACCAGTGTGAGGATCAATGGCAAAAACATGCGCACCATTCCCAGCCTTGGAACCGTTAGAAATGTATATCGTTGACTTGCCTTCCCATGAGCCGATCTCGACAATGGCATTATTTTTAGGGCAATGCTTTGCAAAATTATAAAGCAGCTCCGCTTCGCGAAGGGTTAACCAACCCCTCACGGAATTATCTCTGATATATTTCTGGATTGTTTGAAGCGGTCCGTCCATATACCTTATTCATCTTTGCAGATAATTTGTAGGTATACTTTCTTCTCTCGCAAAGAGGATTAAGTTCTCATTACCCCAATATTTTTCAGTGTGGATTAATTTAAACGAATTGTAATCACGGGCTATCCTCCAGGGCTTTAATCCAAATGACTTTAAATAACTGAACACTTCTTCAGGACTGGTACCAGCTACAGTAAGTAAATCTTTATTAACTTCGATAAATATCTTAATTTGCGGATTTGGTCCTTAATATGGCTTCCATACCCCTAAGCACATTCGTCTCATAGCCCTCGACGTCGATTTTTACCACATCAATCCTTCTTTCTTTTACATAATCGTCCAGGCTTAATACCTCTATTTCTTCTAGGTTGACGGTCGCACTATTATCGGGGACGGATATACTAGAGCCAGCGCTGACACTGTCATTATACACACTGATTTTGGCAAGTCCGTTCTCCTTTCCGCATGCCGAGTTAACGGTCGTTATATTATTGTGGCCGAGAGTGTTGAATAGAAGCCTTTTATATATCTTGGATACTGGTTCAAAGGAGATTACCTTGCCCGTATTCCCAACACATTCAGAGGCTAGAACAGAATAGTACCCGATATTAGCTCCCACATCGATAACCACATCCCCGGTTTTTACAATTTTCTTAAACGCTTTCGTGGGTAGTTCTTCATAAAGTCCTCGCCACCAAATATTTATGTCTACTTGATCATCCAGCTGTAGAAGCATCGAGGCTCCGTTATTGATCTTTATGATATCAATATACCCGCGGCCGCGAACATATATGTCGAATTGGATATGAAAGATTCTAAGCAAAATCTTTCTGCTTAACCTCACAATAGATAAACTTCTGTTTAAGTATGAAAGTATTCTTAACCAAATTGGGGGTCTGCTGATTTTAGCCATTCTCTTTTCTCTGCAAATACTTCAAGCCCTCCTCGGGAGATGCAACGATAAACCGTTTATCACCCCCAAGCATTGCTTTATTATATTCAATAATACGGGCTATTTCCGCAGCGAACCGGCCGAGCCTTATAGTCGTTTCTTTAGGACCCCCCGAGGTATGATTTATTTCTATCTTTGCAAACCAATTAACTGAAGGAGGCACCAGGCATGTTATATCAAGGTCAAGATTTTTTTCATTCATTGCCGCCAAATCAGAGAGGAAGGCTCTCACAATATGCATCGGCACCGATACGATACCAAGAGATAAAATGTTTTTTTCTTTGACAAGATCCATCAAATTTCGAGCTTCTTCTCCTGTATTAACGGCAGGTGCTATGGGTATGATTATCTCCTCTGGTACTCCATGATCTTTTATAAGGACATCCTTCCAATAAGAGAACCCGGGCCTATCCAGCTCGTAATGTTCAAGTCCATTAAGAATAATATACCGGGGATGAAATTGCTGATAAAGGTGTCCTATATAATCCAGTGTTTCGGAACGGAGATCGTTCCACGCATGGACAAAAATTCCCTCGGTGGATTTTTCTTCCAAGGAAAAGATTTTTGTAACTAACGCAGATAAAATATCCGGATTCATTCTTTTCTCACAAATTATCTAGCTAATTATTTCAACCCTGGGTACGGGTATAATAAAACGTCCACCTCTCTTGAGAAACTTATCTTTCTGCTTTTTAATCACTTCGTCCTTAAAGTTCCAGATGAACAAAATGGCATAATCAGGATTATCCTTCTCCAAATATTCTTCTGACTTAATGGGTATGTGTGTGCCGGGAGTATAGAGGCCCTGCTTATAAGGAGTAGAGTCAACAATATAATCAAGATCTTTGGGCCCGAGTCCGCACATATTCAGAAGGACATTGCCCTTTGCCGAAGCTCCATAACCAATGATACGCTTCTTTTTGGCTTTCAATTTTCTAATTATAGCATTGAGACCGTTTGGTATCGCCTTAATGTTCTGAGCAAACTTCTCATAGGTGGCCTGGCGATACATGCCCAAATCTTTTTCTTGCTGATAAAGCTTTTCTACTTTTGGCGACACTGGATAACATTTATCGTATATCCGCTGGACATATAATCTAATTGAACCGCCATGAGTCGGGAATTTCTCCAGATCAAATATTTCCAGGCCGTGACGAGCAAGTACGTGTTCAAGCGGTTTGGCCAAGAAGTATGAAAGGTGCTCGTGATAAATCGTATCAAATTCATTTTTTTCAATAAGGTCTACGAGGTATGGAAACTCCATGACCAACGCCCCTCCGGGTTTTAGAAGGATGTCTACCCCCTTAAAGGCGCTATCTAGATTATCAATGTGGGCAAAAACATTCGTACCGGTGATAATGTCCGCTGATCCGTATTTTTTGAGAACTTTCTTAGCCGTATTCTCCCCAAAATAAGCGACATAATTTTCTACGCCTTTTTTAGCAGCTATAGCTCGAAGGTTTTTTGCCGGATCGATATTTAAGATTCTTGTGGTTCCTCGTAAATGCTTCAAAAAAGTGCCGTCATTTCCACCAATATCGATAACGAGGGATCGGGGTTTCAGAGAAAATCTTTGAACGAGAGCATCAGCCGTATCCTTAAAATGGACATCCATGGTCTTAGACATTGCACTCATATAGAGGTAGTGGCCAAACATCTCTTCGGCATCAATAATGTGGTTCAGCTGCACAAGGCCACAGTTTTGACAGCGACTTACTTCCAGGGGATATTTTTCCTCACGGATGGGTTTTTTTAAAAAACCATTGGGCTTCGGCATGGACCTGAACTTCAAAAAGGTGGCCAGTTCACGGCTTTTACAGATCCGACAGTGTTTAATTTTTCTGATCTTTGGCATAGCGGGGAATTTAGCAAGAAAAGTCCTACCGGGCAAACAAAGCCTCGGCAATCATCCTCCTGTGGTGACGCAAGGTCTTGGGTGGAACTTTACTGAAATATTTGCCTTTTTGAATATAACTTTTCGCCTCACACCTGAAAAGGATGGAGATCGCATGGCCTTTCGCCGGCCTTAAACTTCCTTCCGGCCAATTAAAAACCGTGAGCAGTTCTGCTGATCTTAATTTAGATCCAATGTCTCTTTCTGCAATCCTCTGGCATGCCGTTTTGAGGCTTTCATTTAAACCAATATAACCGCTCGGTAGGGCCCAGCCGTTGAACTGCCCCTCCTTTTTTATTAACACAAAGGAGCCATCCCGACGGATGATCAACAACTCAACGGCCGCGATCGGCAATAGATCTTTTAAGGACTCAAAAACTTCCCGTGGCATATTCGGAAGCGGAGAGATCTTTTTCAACTCCTTGGCGATCTTGTCTATATTCATGTGGAATACTTTTCTGGATTTTCAATTGTATCCATAATTTGCCTTACCCGGTGATCATAGGTATGCTCCTTAATAGTTCTCTGGTGGCCGGCGCGGGCTATCTTTTCACGCTCATCACCATGTTCAAGATAATATTCGATTTTTTCCCTCATCTCATGCTCATCTTTAAATAGAACCACTTCCTTGCCCTCCACGTATGCTCTTTTTATATCTTCTCTCACGTGGTCGGTCATAAACATCGCTCCGCAACCAGTCGCCTCAAATGGCCGATTACTCAATCCTTCGGCCGGCAAAACGTCCCAATTGATGTCAATGACAATTTTGCTATGGCTATAAATATCATATCTCTGATCACCTATTGAACGACCTTGGTATAATTTTGCCAGCGGCGTTTTGGCCCAGCCCTCCGTACCCCAGATATTCAATCCTGAATTGCGAACCGCCATTAAATATTTTTCCCGATTTGGATATTGCTCGCTATTATATTGTCCTATAAAAGAAATGTTGTATCTATCCACCCTGTTTGTGAATGGATCAGATTTTGGTTCTGCGGAATGAGCCATGTAAAAGCAGTTCTTAAGTCCAAGTTCTTCCCGCAATCTTCGCAAGACGACGTGGTCTTGGTTAAAAAAATAATCGTAGGCCGGCGCCAAGCGTGCGATCAATGCCCAATGATCCATGAGGTCAATGAAGAAACAGGCGGTCTTGATGTTCATCTTCCTAATCTCAAGTATCGTTTCCGGATAAATATTCTCTGCTTTGACGCTAAATACCAGCCAGGGCTTATATTCTTTTACAAGGGAGATCAATCGGCGATTTGTACTATCAAGAGTCGTCTTTTTTATAACCTGCAGGCGCGGAAAAATGCGCATCAAGCGTTTTAACCAGTTTTTCGAATAGATCGCGCCGCTTCGGTTGTCAAAGGTCTCGCATTCATAACCAAGCTTTTCAAAAGCCCGCACATGAGGCAGGGTAAAAAAGGAATCTTCCGGGCTTATAATGACAACTTTTTTGTTCTTATCGGCAGCCACGGTTTTAAAACGATTATAGCGTACTAAAAAAATTATAATACTTACCCGCTATCACAGAATGGCTGTAGTTCTCTTCTATGTGCTTGCGACCGGCGAGACCAAATTTTCTTCTTAGATCAACATCGCCAGCCAATGTAAGTATCGCGTCTTTGAGTCGGTCAACCCTCTGCGGCTCGAGCAGGACTCCCGTTACGCCGTCCAGCACGATCTCCCCGATAGAGCCGGTTTTGGTAGAGATAACCGGCAAGCAAGAAGCGCTTGCCTCGGCTATAGAATAACCAAATTGCTCCTCCCAGCCTGCATAGGGTTCTGAGGGATGAATAAAGATGTCGGAACCGACAAAAACACCGGGCAGTTGTTCGTTCGGTAACCAGGGGATCGCAGTGATATTGTTCTGCATTTCATTCTGTCCGACAAAATCACGAATATAAGATTCGAGTGGTCCCGTGCCGATCATAACCAGATGTAAATCTGACGCCTTCTTAAGCGCCTCGGAAAACGCCGCAAGCAGTGTTTTGATCCCCTTTCTCTCGTCAAACGCGCCGGCAAAGGTCAGAACGGTTTTATCTTCAATACCATGTTTTTGTCTGAAATCAGACTGAATATCTGGCCTGAATCCTTCGATATCAACTCCGGAAATCGGCGCAACTAAGATCTTAAAGTCAGATCGCGTAACATATTTTTTTAGTATTTCGGCAGCCTTGTGATTGCCGCAGATAGCGCCGGCGGAATTTTGTACGGTCCACTTTATTATCCTTTCAGTTATCCAAAGCTTTATCCCCTTGAGCCGGGCATCGTACGCGACGTTTTGCCATGTGAAAAAAACGTGTTTTAATCCTAGCTTCTTAGCAAGCCGGGAATTGAAATATGTCGTCAACAAGTTTGGCTCAATCGAAGTATAAAGAATATCCCCTGATTTTGCGCCCTGTTGAATAAGTTTTCTTGCCCCGGGCATCCAGCCCTTCAATAAACCCCTCACGACAGGGTAATGCGAATGAGTAAAATATGCCTTAGAAGAAATTATTTTTATGTTGCCTCTCCGCGGCGTTTTTACTTTTATTTTTCCTCCCTTGGCCTCCCAATCCTTCGGTAAGATGAAGGTTAGACGTTCTTTCTTCGGGAAGTAATCAAAAACCCTGAAATATCTCTCATAAACGTAGGGATAAGAGGTTATGAATATTTTCCTGTCCATGTCTATTTGTATCTGCCTCGTTTCACTATCCCCTTAAACATTGCCGTTGTTACTCGTGAATCAACGGAATTCCTATTGATAGCAAGTGGCTCGACTGCACTTGAGACATATCCTGCCTCTACTGTGAATGCGGCACGGAATCCATTCTCGCGCAATTTCTGCATAACTAACTTGTTATAACGGCCGTAAGGATAGGCAAATACCGTTACCTTTGTATTCAACTCCTTCTCAACTATATTCCTTGATGTTTGGATCTCTGACTCTAATGCGTCCTCATTGACCACGTCGAGCTTCGGATGGGTATCGGAATGTGGATAAAATTCCACAAGCCCGCTATCGGCCATTTCGCGTATCTGATGCCAGTTGAGCATCGGTATTACGACTCCTCCACTGGTTGTTCTTGAGCCACTAATAGTACCGGTGGTCAGAAAAACTGCGGCCCGGAAACCGTATTTTTTGAGAATGGGGAAGGCAATGCTGAAATTATCTTCATATCCATCGTCGAAAGTTATCACGACTGCTTTCTTCGGCATTGTACGTTTTGCCTCAATGAGATCAAGCATCTCAGGGATAGATAGCACTTGGTATTTATGTTCGATAAGATAGCGCATTTGCTTCTCAAACTCCTCCGCGGAAACGGTGAAGAATGCATCGTTTGATCCAATTGAGTGGTACATCAACACGACTACCCCTCGCGAGGGCAGTAGGCGCATGAGCGCGTAATAGATTGTTTTAAGTAAGTTCTTCAAGGATTTGTACCAATTCGCCACCCAGCTTTTTTTCAGTGAGTTTTTCTTTAAAGAGCCGATAACCATTGTCTGCGATTTTCTTTTTTAGGTCTTGGTCGCGAAGTAATAGCGAGATCTTGTCTGCCAGACTCTCCGGATCTCTTGGCTTACACAATAAACAATTTTCGCCATCGGTGAGAAGCTCCTGATTTGCCGTGGTCTCTGCGGTTATGAGAGCTTTGTGCATTGCCAAAGATTCAAATATTTTATTTTGAATGGTGATGTCCGCTTTGATGCTGCCGCTGAAAGCCCCAAGGCATATATCAGCACTGGATATATAGTCCCTCAAATCATCATGACCGACCCACCCTAGAAATTGAACGTTCTTAAGCCCAAGAGTATTGCTTAATTGTTCGCATGCAGGAAGTGTTTGTCCCTTTCCAATCATATAAAATGTAACATTTTTATTCTCGAGGATCTTGGCGGCCTTAATGATTGTCTCCACTCCCTGCAAGGGAATAAAGTTACCCCAAAAGACTATTCTGGAGAAATCTCCATCGGCTCGGGGCGCCTGTTCAATAGGATAATAAACGTCCGAATCCGCACCCAACCAGATCTTTCTGAATTTGCGGAGGGGCACATCAAACTCTTTCACAAAATAATTAATGTGCGCCTGCGTATCCAAAAGCACAATATCCGCCAACCGGCATGACATCCGGTCAATAAACCCGTAATATTTTGCTCTTAAGCTTTGCGGGGAGAAATATTTACGATCCAGGATATACCCCATGTAATGAGAGGTGAACACATCGAATACGATCGGCTTGCGTGTAAGGATCCGCGCCAACGGCATCATCTCCTGCCCGGAGAATCCGACCAGCATGACATCGAACTTCCCAATAAACTTTAGATATTTAAAGAACAGTTTTATATATTTTACGACAAATGATCTCGAACGATCATTACATTCAAGAATTGTTACACCATTTTTCTCCAGCCCCTTTATGAGCACGGCATTTCTGGGATTTGCATAACTATAAGAGCCAAAATAGAGGACTCTCAGGGGTTTATTCATATAACCGCACGATCGCTGGAATAAGCGATGTGATATTGTGGTGAGCTTGTACAATGTTGATTAGAAATCCGCGCAATTTCTCCTTCTCTTCCGGAGAAAGCGATAGTAAGCCCCTCACTTTGTGTGCAAGGTCTTGAGGATCGTCATGTTTGAATATCAGCTGGTTAGAGTATTGTCCAAAATATTTACGGAATGCGTCGTTGGAGACAAGCACAAGACATCCTGCCGCCATTGCTTCAAGAACGACTTTGTCGATCCCCCCTGTGGGTGTGAGATTCACCACAATGTCCGTTCCTTGGTAACAGTTATGGATCTGAGCGTAGGGGACAAAACCGCCAAAACTGATTTTTCCCGTCATGTCGAACCGTGACACGCGCTCTTTAAGCATCGTTTCATATTCAACATCGCCCCGCATCACCGGCTTGCCGATGATCGTCACGGTAACTGCAATGTTGTGCTGTTCCAAGAGTCTCACTGCGTCAATGAGCGTTTCGTAGTGCTTGATAGGCGATATCCGCCCGACAGAGAGAATGCGTGCAGCGCTTATCCCACCCACCGCTCCGCGCTCGCTGAACCGTTCAATATTGATCCCGTGGCCAAGTTCCATTATCTTTCCGCTTTTCAAGCGAAGGCTCTCGCGTGTTGCCGTCACGATGCGGTGACTCAGCATTTCGGCGATGCGCAGACGGATCGTCACCGATCGATGTAAGTACCACAGAATGATTTTTTTGTGAAATAAAAAGGCGACCGGCCAAGAAGCGATGACAAAAATCGGCGACATGTGGGCAAAAATACCGTCGGATGAGGGCGCTAGCCGCCAAAGTAATCTGAAAAAACGCAGGAGTCGGCGCCATCGCGGTGCGTTTTTTTCTTTCCCGAGAGAATGCACGAAAACATGCGGGGGAAGGTCATACGCCCCCGTTCCGAGTGCGATAACGTGAACCTGGTCACAATGTCGCGCAAATTCGCGCAACCAATCAACAAAAAATCCCAATAGGTCATCCCGTTCGTCCACTTTCTGGGTGATGATGAGAATGCTTCGCATGGAGTTAACCGGTTACCACCTTCTTCAGTTCATCCGCGTATACCCTTATCGCATCCGTTTTTTCAAATCGTTTTGCCGTTTCCAAGCCGTCAGTTCTCGCCCTCTCATACAGCTCACAATCGCCAAGCAGTAAAGTCGCTTTTCGTGCGATATCATCCGCGATCCAGTCGCATTGCCGCGCGGTCGGTACAACGTCGCGGACAATACCGACCCTCGTCGCCATTACCGGCACTCCGCATGCCATCGCCTCAAGCACCACGCGTGGACCGCCTTCATTGTATGAAGTCATCACTAATATTCGCGACTGATTGATAAGTGAGGCGACCTCTGTGCTATCGGAGGCCCACCCATGCATTATGATGCGGTCGGAGAGGCCCTCTACCTGCACGCGGGCCCGCACGTGTTCTTTTAACGGCCCGTCCCCCACGATGAGTGCGCGGAACCCGCCGAGCTTCATCGCGTCAAGAAATAGGTCAATGCCCTTATTCACCGCCAAACGACCAATAAAGATACAGTCGTATTTCTTTTCTGCGCCGTCCGCATGAAATACAGACATATCGATGTAGAAGGCCGGCGCATAGAAAATCTTTTTCGGTAAAACCCCTGACCGCTTAAGGAAATGAGGCGTTTCGTGTTCGTTAATAACTCGCACACCTTGCGCGGCACGACTCTCATAAGGCACCACAAGACCCGTTAGGAAGCGATACACGCTCTCCTTGAGGGTGGCAGCTCGCGGATACCCTGGAATATGCATAATCTCGAGCGCATAGGGCACATGGATGCGCTTGGAAAGCTTGTAGGCGCCCCAGCCATTGTAAAAAGGGGCATACTCGTGAGCGGTTACCAAATCGAAGCGATGCGTCTGGTGTAATTCAGTTCCTTTGCGTGCTATGAACCACGGCTGTAAGAAAATCGGCCAAGGCGACTCGTGCACAAAAACGTTCCCGAAATATTGCGTTGTTTGTCCGCGAGCTGAACCACGCGGGCAGATGATATCAACTCGTTCCCAGTGCTTATGAAATTCTTCGAGAGTATTATAAAAAGCTCCCTTGGCATGAAGGTTTGTTGCACCGTACCCGCTTATCATAAGGAGTTTAGCCATGAGAACTTGTGAGTAACGCTATTGTTTTGCGCACCATTGCCTCAATACTGAATTGCCGCGCCGTTGCCTGACCCTGCGCAATGAACTCCTGGCGCAATTCGGGCATTTGCCACAACGTTCGGATCGCTTCTATGAGATTGAATTCATCGTTGTATCTCACCAAAAAACCGTTCTCGCCCTGCCGAATGACCTCAACGTTCCCTCCCACCGCAGTGGTAATCACCGGAATGCCAGCGGCCATTGCCTCCAATACCTGATGCGAGAACCCCTCATAACCGGTGTTGAGCACCAGCATGTCTGCGGCAGCAAGCATATCCGCAAGATCTTGTCCGCCCTTTTTCCCGGTTAGTATGACCTTCCGCTCAAGCCCGAGGTTTCGAATCATCGTTTTAAGTATCGGCACATCCGGCCCGTCGCCGACAATCACGAGGCGGAAAAATTGATTGATTTCCAACAACCGCGGCATAATTTTCACAAGCATTCGGAACCCTTTCCATGGCACCAGCCGTCCAATCGACACGATTAAGTTCCCGCTGATGCCGATTTTCTTGCGAACTTCCTCTTTTGGAACCATTGACAGTGCGCCGTGCACTCCGTTATAAATCACGTGGATTTTTGTTCGAGGAATTCCCCATTGGTGTACCAGCTCTGCCAAGTATTCCGAGGGCACAATCACGCCCTCTGCCGCGCGGCATACCTTTATTTGCTGACGATGGAGGAAGCCGATCCATCCTTTCTTGGGTTCTTTCTGAAAATCATTGATTAAGAGGCGAGTACTGCCATCCTGAATTGCGGTTTCCCACGCATGATCTCCCGCTATGCGTACAAATAGTTTTTTCTTTCGCAAGCGCGCAACCCACAGCGCCGGCACACCGGCGCTTGCGGCATTAAGAGCAAGAATAACATCGTGCTTGTCCGCAAGAAAAAACGCGCGCATGAAATAGAAACAGTGACGAATCCCCTTTGGCCATTCGCGCCAGACACGGACTACCCGAAACGGCTGGTGCCTGTCTCGTTCATGTCTCCATACCGACGAATAGGCGAGAATGGTAACCTGATGCTCGGGCTCCATTGCCTGCGCCAATGTGCGCGCATAGGATGCGGGCCCTCCGATGTCCGGTTCGTAAATTCCCGTTGTAATGAGTATTCTCATATTTTCTTTAAAAACGGCATGTATACTTGTTTCATTGTTGCCGCAATAGTATCCCAATCGTAGCGTTCTTGCACTAATGCAAACGCGCGCTTGGCGATTTCTTTTGCATACGCAGGATCTCCTAGCAAACTTTTGATTCCGGTGGCGATACTGTGAATGTTGGTTGGGTCACATACGACTCCTGTATCGCCGTTTGATATGAAGTCGGAAATACCACCTACCGACGAAGCAACCACTGGCACGCGACACGCCATTGCCTCGAGAAAAGCAGTACCGAGACCCTCGGATAATGACGGCCTTACAAACACATCTGCGGCTCCCAAATATCGCGGGATTTCTTCGTGGGCAACGGTGCCTATAAAAAGAACCTTGGAAGCAATACCCAGGTTTTGCGCCTGTTGTTCGAGTTCTTTGCGCAGTGGTCCGTCGCCAATAATAACCAGCCGCGTATTGGGACGCTCGTACATCACTTCGTGTACTGCCGACAGAAGGTTGCGAAGGCCATTTTTCTCAACGAGACGAGATGCGGAGATAATGAGTTGCTCGTCGGATGTGCCACAAAGCCGCTCGCGCATACGCGTGCGCCATTGCTCGGCCTGTTCGGCAAATAATCGAACGTCAACACCGTTAGGAATGAGGCGAACTGGAACATGAGTGATTGAACGAGCATAGCGCGCCAAATAGGTACTAATAACTGTAATCTGTTCAGCAACGGCGATGATGTGTTTTCTCAATGTGCGTATAAACCATGGCTGCGCATTCAACGCCTTGCCTTCTTGCAAGGTCAGTAATACTGGTACCGAAGGATAAATCTTTTTCAACGGCCACGCGGCGCCTGCGGCCTGTGATGCCTGAAACACATGAATCAATGCGTACCGATGCTGGCGCATAAGCCGCTGAGCCATAAAAAATATTGCACACGGCAGAAAGACCTTTGGCAAAAACAATGAAAACTGAATGAATCGCCCTCCTACACGAAATACCTCAATGTTGCCGATTTTTTCACGCGAGGGCGCTTGGCCAAACCGACCTGTTACCATATCAAACTCCACATCAGGAATGCGATCAGTAATATTCTTAATTGCCAGCTCCGATCCTCCCACCAACGGAAGGTATGAGGTAGAAAGAATGAGGATACGAGGTTTTTGAGAGTTCATCTTAATAAGCAGAAAAGGCCCGGAAGAGGCCATGATACGCGGTTGAGATTCCAGGAATCTCGTGCTATTGTACCCCACATGGAGACAGAAATCAACCAGGTTGAACAGCCTGGCGATGTGCTCTATAGAGTGCCAATAGGCCCGAAAAAGCGGGTTTTATTTGTCATTACCCAGTCGGAATTGGGAGGCGCCCAGCAGTTCCTTGCCCGCCTCATTGGGCGTCTGGATAAAAACCGCTTTTCCTGTTCGGTCGTCGCCGGAGCAGAGGGGCAAAATGTCCTGAAAGAACTCCTGCCAGAATATGTCGTTTGTCATACCGCTCGTTACCTCAAGCGTGACCCTAGTATCGTTGATGATATTGCATCGATATTTGAGCTTCGGTCTATCTTTCTGCGCGAGAAACCCGACGTAATCTTTCTCAACAGCTCAAAGGCGGGATTCAACGGCAGTATCGCCGCGCGTATGCTCTCGACCCGTCTGCCAGCCACAACGGTCATCTATCGCATCGGCGGATGGGCTTTTAACGACCCCCGTCCTGCCTGGCAAAAATTATTTTTCCGGTTCCTCGAAAAAATCACTGCGCGATGGAAAGATTATATCGTTGTGAACAATCGTCACGATTACACTCTTGCACAGCGCTACCATATTACTCCGCGGCGAGAAGTGGTGACAATTCACAACGGTATCGACCCCTATATGTCCCTTCTGGAACGCGAGGAAGCGCGGATAAAGCTGTTTGAAATAGCCGCCCATAGAGGAAGTCACAACAGCCAGGATACATTCTTGCGCATTCCATTTCTTGTCGGTGTTGTCGCCAATTTTTACCCCACAAAGGGGCTCAAATACCTCATAGACGCGCTCGCTCATGTCCGCACCGACATGCTCACCGTTATAATCGGAGATGGTCAACTTCACGTCGATCTTGCCCACCAAATAAAAGATCTCGGGCTTGAAAATAAGATTATTCTTGCAGGCAGAGTAAAAAACGCCCACCGATACCTAAAAGCGTTTGATGCACTCGTGTTGCCGTCAGTAAAAGAGGGGTTTCCATGGATCCTGCTTGAGGCTATGGCGGCAAAAGTGCCGGTTATTGCAACCCGGGTTGGCGCGGTTCCAGAACTTATTGAGTCCGGCCGCAATGGGCTCATTGTTCCCCCCGCAAATGTACCGGGGCTCGCCAATGCGATTGAGTATCTCGCCAATGACGAGCGCGTGCGCGACCAGATGGCACTTGAAGCCCACCAAGACATTTTGCGCAACTTCGACATTCACCAAATGGTTGAACGCTACGAGCGTCTCCTGAATGCCTAGCCGCTTTTCTCTTCTCTCGCGCTCCTTTATCAGTTCCCCAAAAAGGCACGACGTTCTCTTCTTTCTGATGAGCCGTCTTCTTCTCGTCCCTCTTCGGGACTCCGAAAATCCTTTTCGGGGGACCGACTACAGTCGCTGACTGACATGGATATGGACGTTGAAGCACAGTGTCATTGTTCCCTACGCAGGCAACTTCGGAATCCCGTCACACGGGATGACCTACCTGCCGCAGGCAGGGAATTAGTGCGATTTGTAGTAACAAATCGACACGTGCCTGTCTGGGAATAATGACACGGAGCGGTTGGTACGAGCGCATAGAATAGATATTCTACTGTGCGTCTCTCCAAACAAATATGAGCGTTCTGCCGTCATCGTAAACCAGCGGCCACGCGGGGTCTTTTTTCATGCGCGCAACAAATGTTTGCGACCACGGTGTAATGTCATTGTTGTCCCAAAATATAAGTCGGATTCCGTAGCGTTCACGTTCGCGATCCCACACTCCGGGATCTTCCTGCATTGCAATGTAGGTATTTTGAATGAAGTCAGTGGGGTATGCTTCCGGTCGCCCATCAATAAATACCCTTTCCTCCGGTAGCTTCCATATGAGAAAACTGCCGACATCAAAGTTGTTAAACATGGGTCCCTTGAGATCCCTTGCACGCACAAAATCAACTCCCGCCTGACTTCCCACAGGCACATCAAGCCCGAAACGGCCAAGTGTGGGAAGGCGAGCGGAAATCTGATTGGTCGCCGTGCTGTAAATGAGCGCTGCAAGAATTACTGACAGGAGAACCGGCAATGCTCGCCCGCGGTCACGAATGCCGAGGTCGGAAAGATTTTGTACAACTGCGGGGATAAGGGCAAGTCCGAACAGTGGAAAGTTCCGAATCATCATGAACGCAAAAATTGCCGTAAGAAGGCCGAGCGTACTGGTGGCGATGCGGTGACGGATATTCCTGAAATTCGCCGCTATGCTCACCGCAAGAATGACAACGCCCGCCCACACCGCATGAGTCGTAAATTGTGGATACTGGAATGATCGAAGAAAAAACGGCGATTGATTTTCCACGATTGAATAGCCGTAGTTGCGAAATACGAATAGCGGATAGAGTGCGCCGTGGATAAAAGATGGGTTAACGAGATTGGCTAAGACAATTGCCGCACCAGTGAGGAGCCATCGTTTGTTCGGCAGTCTTTTCGCATCAAGAGATTCTTGAACAAGGAAGAGCGCGAACGCCAGGGGTCCCATGAAGAAATAGATGTGACTGTTGACCCAAAGCACTTGTATCAACGGCAATGTCCAAAACATCTTTTCTCTTCGGCCAAAAAGCACAAAAAGATACCAGCCCCAAAATAGGAAACTTAAAACTTCTGGCCGCACATCGGTCCGCTCCATAAGAATTCCGACACTGACAAGACCGACCAGACAAGCAGGAACGACCATATCGCGGCGCTTTACCGCGAAGAAAGACAACCCAAAGGCAATTGTTATTAGGAACGCTTTCACTACAATAAGCCCCTTGAGACCGACGGCCTTATCACCGAGATATAAGAGAACCTCAGCAAGCCAGTGGTGGTCAACGAACGGAAAGTCGGGCCATGTGTACGAAAAGAGATTCCTATCGGGTACGCGATGCGTTTCCCAGATAACCTTTCCTAATGTCAGATGCCGTCCGATATCCTGATTGATAGAGGTCAGCAAATGCATGCCGACCGATGTCACCAATACCAAAAGCAGCGGGATGGGAAGCCACAAAAAATACTTTTTAAATACAGTGCGCATATCATCCTCTGCGCTTTGTCGAGAAACTACGGCGGTATCCGGCTAATATAAGTTGGGAAGTCAGCACTATGCGATAGACGGTTCCCGCAGAATCATCCGTGATATAGAGATTTCCCCCGCTATCAAACTTTAAGTCAACGGGACGGCCGTTCACGCGGTCATTTTCCAAAAAGCCCGCCGTAAAATCCTCCACGCCATGATAGGGCGCTATGATATACTATTTAGTTCTACGTAAGTCAACACCGCATACCTCTCCTATTCCTCGGTCACATAGTCACCGTGGACCCATCCTCCAGCTCCATTAAAGATGATCCGATGCCAGACGCTTTCTTTACCGATGCTTCCAAGCCGCTGTCCGGAGAAAATTTGCCCCAGCCGCCGATACTGGATCCCCGGGCCGGAGCGCACGTTTAAGCGAGTGTCTGGCTGTACGCGGACAACGGGGCTGGACACTTCATAGCTTGTAATCTCTTTTGAGGACACAACACTGACATCCTCCCACCGGAAGCCTGCTGCAATAAAATCTTCAAGGGTTCGTACCCAATGAAGCGTGCCGTCCGCCACCTGTCGGTACACTCGCGGATTCCCGGTTTCCCTGAACAGCTTCACGAGTCCTGGTGAGGTAGGGGGAGTGGCTTGGGCAACCGGAGTCGGACTTGCAGAGGGAGACAAGGAAGGTTCCGGCGATGGAGTAGGTGTTGGGAGCGGGGTTGGGAGCGGGGTTGGGAGCGGACTTGAGCTGCCACCACCGCCACCGCTCGCCGGTTCATTAGCGGTAATGGTACAGGTCGTTTGCGTCCCGCTCGGAACGGTTCTGTCGGTGTACGTACAGGTAGCGTTCTCCGTCTCGCCACCAACAGAAATATTAGTCGCCGTAGCAGTAGTGGCCGTGTTGGCGATGGGAACGGGACAGTAGTAAACACCGCTGCTTTCAGTGCACGCCGTGCCGCCGCTGTCGCCTGCCGTAACGGTGGCGCCAGTTATATCAAAATAATGACCGCCGGTCCTATCATTCTTGTTAAGCGTGATCTTGTGCCCAAACGAGAGGCCACTCTCGTTTAATGAACTGGTATCGGTCGTCCCGAAATCAACCGATTGCGAAGCAGTAGAGGAAACGGTCAATGCGGAGGATACCCTGTTCACATATCCGTTCGCGCCCCCGGTGACCGTTCCTCCGCTGGTGGAACCGGCGATATAGCGTTTACCCCCACTATACGACTGCGAGGCAACGGTACCGCTATAGGTGGCGGATGCCGTCGTGCCGTTCAGGGTAAGTGTCGTGCCCAATTCATCAACGACACCGTTGATAACGATGGTGTAATCCAAACTGGCCCGTACGGTGAATGTCGTGTTTGTGCCGGCTGCGCTAACCGTGTCGGTCATCGTCCGCGATAGCCATCCGCCGAACGAAGCGGTCGCCGTGATGGGGTCGGTGGCATTGCACCCCGCATGGGTCCCATTGTTCTCCACCGATGTTGACGCGACCTTGACGATGCCGTCACGCAGGTTGGTGCTCTCCGAGGCGGTCCCATCGGTGACAATGCCCTCTCCCGACCCATTACATTTCCATCTGACCGTCACCCCGCCTGTCGTGTCCAGAGGAACATTCAGCTCCGTATCTATCCTGAAAAAATAAAAATCCGCGGCTCGGGCGGCTTCAACAGAAAAAACAAGGGCTCCCGCAAATACCAGCAGAAGAGCCAAAAGAGGCCGTCTCATATCTCCTTATGATACTGCTACTGTGGCCAAAAAAAGAGAGCTGTTGTGGATATCTTCCAAAACCTCAATGCTCGCAGGATCACTTTAGCGTAATGCGGTAGATGACCCCGGCAAAGTCGTCGGTGACGTAGAGTGTGCCAGTGTTGTCAAATTTAAGATCAACCGGACGGCCATTCACACGGTTATTTTCCAAAAAGCCCGTCATGAAATCCTCCACACCGAGCATTCTTCCTTGGTCATCAAGATTGTATCTGACAATCTTATACCCCGTCTTCTCGCTTCGGTTCCATGAGCCGTGATACGCCACAAGAAGGTCGTTCCGCCATTCCCTCGGCCATCCGCCGGCAGACGGAATAAATGCCAGACCCAGTGGCGCGGAGTGCGCGGGAATCTCGATATGGGACGATTGGGTCTGTGTGCAATCGCTCGAGATATCGATGCGATCGACTTTCTCCGGATTGAATTTAGTATCCCTGACCTGCTTGCCGTAGCAGAACGGCCAGCCGTACCGGCGCGCCCCGAACGGCGTGTCTTTTTCCGCCGCGCGCACGATGTTTATCTCATCCGGCGGCAGATCGTCGCCAAGTTCATCTCTGCCCATTTCCGTCGCCCACAATTGTCCGGTCACGGGATGAAAAGCAAAGAAGACGGAGTTCCTCAATCCTCCGGCGAATTCCGCCGTGAATGTCCCCTCCGGATCCGATTCCAGGATTGCCGCCCGCTTCCACGTGTCCTCTACGCACGCATCGCACGAAGAGCCCACGCCAATGTACACCCTCTCTTTCACGAGTTGCTCCCGTTCAAGGTATCCCTCCAGGACCGGTGTCTTCCTGAAGTTCGGTCCGAATGCGATGGTTCTGGTAAAATGCTTTCCGCCGGAGGGCAGAGATGCGATAATCTGGGGCGTTTTTGATAGAACGGTTCCCCGCGCAACATCGTACTCGTAGCGGGTCACGCGGTTGGTCTCCGCAACGTAGAGGAACGTCTTTTTTGTTTTCGGGTCGGTATAGAACGCCAACCCGTGGGGGGAGTTCAGACCGCCAATAACCGTGCGCTTGCGACCCGATTCTATCACGACCACATTCCCTGCGCCCATTTCGCTCACCAGCATCCTCCCGTTGGGATCAAATGCGATCACGCGGGGCTTATTCAGACCCTTGATGACCATTTCCACGGAAAATCCTTTAGGTACGTTAAAAATCCCGTTTTGGGCGGAAAGAGTCGGGGATGGTGTTTCGGTCGGCGGAACTGGCACGGGGGGGATCCATCCGCGCGAAAAGGCAAATACTCCCATGCCGACCACAAGCACTGCGACAATAGCGATGATGACGTTTCGTGATACGGATAGTGTCATAAGCGATGATTAGCGTATTACCAAACGGATACTGCCGGTGCACGCCTTCGTGAGCACCTGCACCTGGCCATTGATGAAATACGGATATTGGATGGATGCGGAAAGGCGATATTCTTTCTTCTGTGGCGGAGCCGGAAATCCAATAGTCAGCGTCTCCTGCCCCTTGGGCAGAGAGAGCCCGCTGAAGCGGTTGGGGCCGATGGAGACATCTTCCCCTTCGGGGGAAATATACCAGAATATGAAGTCATGGGGATCCTCCACGTTCTCATAGCGGAAGAAGGCGTTCTGGTGGCGAAAGATCCCCTGCGACACGAAATATTCAATAGTGCCTTCAAGCGTGCACTTCGGTACAAGTGTGCTGATGCCCTCCGGAAAAGCCGTTAGGGTCGGTACTGTTGATGCGGTGACAGACAGTGTCGGCAAGGGAGTTTCCGCTTGACCGAACGGCCGAGTGCTCCTCACCGCCGCTACGACTACCGCAACAAGTGCAAGAGCCCCTATCACAAAAAAAATACGGTTCTGAAAACGCATATACCTGCCACTTTACCATGCAAAATCCCCTTTCGTCAAAACCTCTTTCTTGCCAAAACCAAACCCCGCCCTTGAGCTCAAGAGCGGGGTTGGTTTATCCGAACTCGCGAGAGGCCTGCCTGCGCAGGCAGGCGAATAACGGATGAGGCGTGCGATTACTGACCGGTCATGTTCGGACCGCCGAACGGAAGGTTATCAATATAACCTGCCGTATTTGACTGATCAAGGTTCGCGTCAGCACCTGACTTGTCAACCCACAAGATCACACCCGCTTCATCCCGGAGGACAAGCTGGAAGTGGTCTGCCGCACGGCCAATGGTGTTGTTGGCTGGGCGGTTAAAGCCGGTCAAGTCACCCTCAACACGGATGGTCTTGGACGTACCACCGGTAACGTTCAGAGCGTTCGTGAATGTCGCGAAGCTCAATGAAGCATTCTGGGTGGTGTCAAGAGTAAACACGGCGGTGTCGAGGATCTGGCCTGTCACGTCATCGTACAGCGTGAAGGTCGGATCTGCCGCTGCAGCTTGGCCGGACGAGACAGTGTCGAAGGTCAGTGTACCCGATGCAGCCGCCGTCGTGCCGAAGAGCACATCATAGCCCATAGCCGTGATGGTGAACTTGCCGACCACCGAGTTGGCGGTCGCGGCGCCATCAGGCAGGACGATGTTCGTGAACTTCGGGAACGAGCGATAGGCAAACACCTTGTTCGTTGCCGTGACGCTGTTGGTATCGTCGCCGGTTGTGTCATTACCCTCAACCTGCGTCAGAGAACCCTCGCCGGTCGCCTTGAACTCGTCTGTAGCGCCGCCGGAGAAGTTCATCGCGAAGTCAACATTTGACGTCGCGCCGTCCTGGTGCGTGTTCACGGTGTCTATCAGCACAGTAACCTGCCGTGACGTGTCCTTCGGAACATACGGCCGCGCGTCTCCGGTGAAGGAGAACGATACCGATGCAGCCGAATTCAACGGCTGGGCAAGTGTGGTGACCGTGCTGCCGTTCTTGTCCAGATAGCGAAGGTAGACGTTCTTGACGTTGTTCTTGGCGTCAGCGGCATCCGCTGATACCAGATTGAACCGATCAATGAAGAACGCTTCCTTGGCCGTTCTGACGTTGAACTGCGATACCGCAACGCCCGTCTGGCCCCAGTAGATGGACTGCTTGTCCTTGGACGGGGATGATTCGTACTCCGTCACAAAGATATTGCCAACACTGGTGACCTCAACCTCCGTGTCAATCTCTCCTTCCGTTCCGCTGTTCGGATCGGCACTGCCGGCGTTGACCGAGTTGTTGGAGTTGTCCAACGCCGTGACATCCGTGGTATTCACGATATCAAAGCTGAACTCGTTCTTCGCCGGCGGAGTCAGGTTCAAGAGGTTTGCTCTGACCAACAGGGTCTTCGTGGCGCCTGCCGGAATGTTCCAGTTCAGGTTGTTGAAGACAACTGTTCCTGCCGCGGCGGCTAGGTTGTTTGCCGAAGGAGTGGATGACAGAAGCCCTACGGTCGGATTCCCCGCAACAGCGCTCTCTTTCTCATAGATGCTCACTGCCGCCACAATAGAACCGATATCGCCGGCGCTACCCTTGTCAAACGCGCCGGTGCCATCGTCATCCGAGTAGCCCGTGAGGGTTATGTCGGTTACCTTCAGGGCGGAAGCATCCGATGCCTGGAAGGTGATGCCTACGACATCAACGTTCTGGGTC
>ERZ1292629.903-Hain-H43-01um-R1-903-length-31792-cov-23_pt1 | contig 31792 bp, 38 predicted proteins | sample MGYA00564399_ERZ1292629 | MGnify/ENA primary metagenome ERZ1292629 (study PRJEB36523, sample SAMEA6512636) | groundwater metagenome | collected 2019-01-08 | study: AquaDiva: Metagenomics assemblies of 32 groundwater samples
ATAATCCGCGAAGTCCTGGAAAAGCACGGGGGAGTAACGGTTACGGTGGAATAGGGGAGAAATAGAAAAAGGGGGAATATGTCTGACGAAATAGACCTGTTCGGAAACGTCATAGAAGAGGACGTATTACTGCGGGATAAATTCTTAGAGCCGCCGTTCTCTGTGCTTGATACAAAAAGTGGTTCATGGCAGGACAGAAAAAGGGCGTGGAAAAATATCGGGTTGTTGAGTGAGGTGGGGAGGGATGCTACAGCGTTTAACACAAAAGAATGGGTAGATGATTTACGGGAATCTGGTGATATACAGGGCAATAAACTTCCAAGCAATACATCTATATTCGACCCGGCGTTGTGTGAGGTGTTGTATAAATGGTTCTGCCCTGACGGTGGCACAATCCTTGACCCTTTCGCTGGTGGATCGGTTCGCGGCATAGTCGCCAATTACCTCGGTTATCATTATCTCGGACTTGAATTAAGGGACGAGCAGGTGAATAGCAACAGGGAACAGGCCGAGGCTATCGTGCCTCAAAATAAGCCGATATGGATTACTGGCGACAGCAATAAAACCCTAGACACGATAACAGAGGATTATGATTTTATATTCTCATGCCCACCGTATTTTAATCTTGAGGTCTATTCCGATTTGCCGGACGACTTATCCAACATGGACTATATAAAATTCCTATCTATATATGGCAGTATTATTAAAAAGTCATGCAATAGGCTTGTGTCTGGTGGGCTTGCCTGTTTTGTTGTCGGGGAGGTTAGGGGTAAGGACGGGGGGATTATCGGCTTAATCCCAGACACCATACAGGCATTTAGAAATGCGGGAATGATATACTACAACGAGGCAATACTATTAAACTCACTAGCTAGTTGTGCTTTACGGGCCGGTGGCAATATGAAATCGAGAAAATTAGTTAAATGTCACCAAAACATACTAGTATTTAAAAAGATGTAGCAACTTAAACTTTACCCCGAGGCTTGACAATTACAAAATATAACGTATAATATCTGGATAAATGCAACTAAACGAATTACAGGGTGATAAAAATCCACGGGGTCGGCCACGCGGGCATGGTATCACTTGGTATCTCGCGCGAATCGGAGACCAGGAGTTAAAACCTGGGCAAACAAAAAAAGAGGCATTAGCGATAATGCTGTTTGACAAAGTTTTAGATCCCGAAACTTCTACGAAAGACAAAATTACCATTGCGAGTGAAATCATGGACAGATTGGACGGGAAAGCCGTGAACACAAATCTCAATGCGGAAATATCCACCAATCCATTTGAAGGGATTGATACTGCGAAACTGGAAGCGTTGCGGGCACAGCTTGATGAAAAAAAGTAGATTTATGGAACAAGATATTTCGGATATTTTAATGGATTTTTATTTTACGGTTTATCACAATCCTCATTCGGGGGTGGTTTTGCTCCAAGCGCAGACAAAAGCCGTTGCCGCAATTTTGAGAATTATAAAATGCAAGAAAGTGTAGAAATACTTGATTTGGAGATTGAGCGCAGGAAACTCTGCGAGCCGCTCCGATTTTTCAAGCCCAACGGCGCACAAGCGAAATTCATTGAAACAATAAAAAGACCTGACAGCGAGATTTGTCTTTTCCCGGCTGGAAATTGGACGGGTAAAACCGCTGCTGCGATAGTCACACTAGCCGCCGCTATCTGGCCGGAGCAAGCGGAAGATCCGATATTTGACCACCCACTTTTTAAGAAATGGCCGTTCCCCAAAGCTGCGAGAATACTAACCACACCGAAAGAGATGAGCCTTACCGGTTCCATCCAAAAAGAGATAAAACGCTGGTTCCCCATTGGACAGTATAAATCTGAGAAACAGGGGAAATTATACCCAAGTCTATTCACCGCTAACGATTGGGTCATTGATACAATGACGTATGATCAAGCCCTAACCGAATTTGAAGGCGGCACCATCGGCCTGTTTATTTTAAATGAACCACCACCGGAGGATATTTTCGATACTTGCTCTCGCCGTATGAAATTCGGCGGCAAGATATTATTGCCCGCAACACCGCTAACCAATGCGGCCTGGATTTGGGATCGGCTGGTCTCACAGGATGGCAAGACCGGGATATATGTAGTTTATGGGCGCACCGAAGATAATTGTATCGAACATGGGGTTAACGGTGTGATTCCTCATAAGGCTATCGAAAACATGGCGAATAAATGCGCCGACGATGATGAACGCATGGCCTGCCTGGAAGGTAAATTTATGCACCTGGCCGGTTGCATTTTTAAAGGATTTAAGCGCGAGGTCCATTGCGTAAAATTTGAACAATCCATGTTGGAAGGGAAAGATATTTATATGGTGGTGGACCCCGCGATTGGCAAACCCCTGTTTGTGATTTGGGCTGCGGTAGGGCCAGCCGGAGATATTTTAATTTACGATGAGTGGCCGAATTTTGAGTTTCACAATGCTCGCGACCCGAATTTTGGAGTAGCGGAATACAAAGAGCAATTTGTGATTAAAGAGTCCATTTTGAAAGGCCAGCCCATCACAAGGATTTTAGATAAATACTTTGGCAATCAAAGACGCACTATGGGGGGATTGTCATTGAAGCAGGAATTTGCTAATGTAGGATTGGATTTCCAGGATAGTTATTCTGTTGGTGACAATAGCGCAGAAGTCGAAACCGGGATACTAAAAGTTAAAGACGCGCTACGGTATGATGATAAGCGGCCCGTAGATTCGCTCAATAGGCCGAAACTGATGGTAGCCGATCACTGTACTAATACTATCCACGCGCTGGAACGATGGAGCCGCGACCCAAAAACAGGGAAACCGAAGGAGGAATATAAAGATGGCGCGGACGATGTCCGGTACTTAGTGATGGCGAATCCCGAGCAATATAAGCCTGTTGATTGGGATATTAAAAGTTTGAGTTACGGAGTGAATAACGGATAACCCCTTGACAATCGCGTAAACACAGTTTATAATATCTAGCAAGGAAATATGATAGAGAGCCAAATACTCCCGCCCGCAGCCGTAGACTACCTGAACGAAGTACAATCATCCCCCACCGCTGATCCGAGAGCAGAGGCATTGAGAGAAGCAGCTATAAGCGTAGCCAAAAACGAATTGCTATCCTGGTGCCAATCATTCATATCCAAATCAAACGCATGGCGGGCCGCGTCATACGAGGATAAATGGCGGCTGTATCAAAATAACTGCGACTCAATACTTGAATCTTCGATAGCCAACGCCAAGGAATCATGGCAGTCTAAAGCGTTTGTCCCGGTGACAGCCAGCCATAAAGAAACAATCAAAGCGCATATTTTTAAGGTCCTCGCTGGTGTACAGCCCCCGCTTGACGTAGAGGCGCGGTTTGATTTGGGCGAACAAGACCAATCACAAAATATCCGTGATATAACTACACGTGAACTTGAAAAGGCTAATTGGGCCGTTGAGTTTGACAGCGCGTTAGACGACGCGGAGACATTCGGCTCTGGATTCATGCGGTTATACCACGAAACGCGCACAGCCAAGCGGAAAATGCGGAAAGAAGTCCTTGAGGGATTTAGCGACAATATAGACGGCCTTAACCCCATGGGGATGATAGGCTATGCTGGCCGCGCAATGACAGGCGGGCGAAAGGTTATCGGGTACGAAGATAATATTGAGGACGTTGTAACCTACCGGGGCCTCTGTATTCAATACCGCTCAATATGGGACGTGTTCCCCGATCCCAAAGCGTTAAAGGTACAAGGTTCGACTATCGGACTGCGGTTCAGTTTTTCTTACGGCGATTTAGTGGCTGGCGCGAAAAAGGGTTATTACTTCAAAACCGCAGCGGATAAATTACTCGGTGTTAAGGCCACGGAAACATTCCCCCAGGGGCAAAGAAAAATACAAGCGGACAGGGATGTCCAGGACGCAAGTATAGACCGCACCGATTACGGCGTAGTACATGAGGGCTTTGAAATATTTGGTAAATTCCCGCAGAAATGGATCAACGCTATTATCGGCCTTGAGATAACAGACCCCGAGGAACTGGTCGCGGCCCGCGTTATATTCCACCCGCTTACTGTTCTGGCCGTTGAATTATCGGATGAATATGACCAGGAACCTCCGCTGCTCAAACTGGATTATTTCCCCAAGAATGGAGCATTTTATAAACGCGGCGTAGCTGAAATGCTAATTGATATCCAGCGTATCGTAAACGAGGTAGTTAACCAAAGGCTGGACGGTGGGGCGATATTGCTGAATCGCTCATTTGGAGTTATCGAGCAAGCCCTTACTAACCCAAAGCAAGATTTAAAACAAAAGCCAGGACAATTCATACGATTTAAGCAAAGCGCATTACCGCAAGGCGATATACGTGGCGGGCTTATGGAATTGCCTATGAGCGATACGCCTGTACGCGCCGGGTTTAGCGAGGTCAACGAGGCTGAACGGTGGGCACAGGAGCGCACTAGCGCGAATCGCGTTACATTGGGAACGGCTGGCCTGGTAAGAGACGCAAACCAAACTTTAGGCGGCCAGGAAATTCTTAAGGAATCTGCCGGCGATAAATTCAGCTATATCGGCCTATTGATGGAGTTATCATTTTTACAAAATTTATTCTTTCAGGTCTGGAAGATCACCTATGCCAATATCACCCCGGAAGATGTAGAGAACGCTATAGGCCCTGAACGCGCCCAGAAATTTATACTCTTGAGCCCGGAAGAGATACAACGGGATTATGTCTATAAGCCATTGGGAGTATTCACAATGGACAATCGTGGCCGCAGGCAAGCGCAGGTACAATCCATACGCGAACAATTTAAAGGTGCGCCCTGGATAGATGATGAGGCGTTCTTTAGGAAGATATGCCAACTCGCGGATGAGGACCCCGATACGTTTACACTTGATGAATCCGCTATCTTAGCCCAGCAGGCCGGGATGATCCAGCCGGAGGGTGCAAACTCCTTCCCTCCCCCCGGTCCTGCTGTTGACCTAACGGGCCAGCCCATGCCGGGAGCGAGCGCATAAATGGACGAGATAACGCAGAACCGACAGCACTTGAAACAAGCGATATGTTCGCCAGGCGGTAAAATATTACGGGCATATATCGAAGAACAGAGCGCGGCCGGATTTAAGAAATTTATCGGGCTGCCGGTTGCCCAGAAGACTGGCAAAGCGGCGTTTGCCGCGCAAGCGCAATACACAGAATTAAAGGAATTGCTGGACTGGATAGACACGGAGGTTAGGGAAGTTTGAAGATTTACTCGTAGCCGGGTTGCTCCGGCGAATGGGCCAAAAATCCCAACGAGATAAAACGGCTTATTTGGAAGCCATAGGACTATACGTCTTATGGCTTTTTTTATTCAGCCGGTCCCGTGAAGATTAAATAAATCTTCCGGGAAAATTTGGAAGTAGTTAAATTAACTGACCGCATGGGCGCAATCAGGAGAAAAAACATGGAAACACCGACAGCAGTAAAAGCCGAGTTGTCATTCAAGCCCGAGGACTTCGCAGCGGATATAGCGAGGTTGGCGGCTGAACAGGCAACTCCGGCCCCCGTAGTAGTTGCACAACCAGAAGTTAAGCCGATATCAGAGATGCCCGCACAACCTTCACAGGCTGCGGTAACACCCGAACAACCGGCGACGCAGGCCCCGGCCCCTGTACCACAGGCCGCAGCGGTAGTAGTACCGGATAAGTTCAAAGGTCCAGATGGTCAGTTAGATACGGCCAAGTTGGAGAAATCAACCGTAAATGCAGATCAGGCTCTTGCCTCATATCTGGCAAAAGAAAAGGAACTGAAGCGTAAAATTAACGAGGTCAGAACGGCTGAAAATGCCTATCTGAATCCCGTTAATACTCCAGTCCCTGTTCCTAGCCAGGCACCCGCTAATATCCCGTTCTATCAGCAATTAGAGCAGGATGTACAGGCGGTTGGATTGGGGAAAACGCTTGAGAAATTGTTTACGGCCAGCCAAGAAGCCGCGCTTGAACAGGCGAGAAAAGAAGTAACGCCTTTAAGGCAAGGCTTTGAGGAAGCGACTACAAGGCAGCAGATCGAATCTATCGGCAAGGCTGATCCGTGGGTTTATACGCCCGAAGGCGTAGCCGCGTTAAATCAGATTCTTACCGACCAACCCTATCTGATGCACGCCGTAGACCCATACAAGGCCGCATATATCTTCCATCAGGGACAAAGCGGTGTACGCGCAGTAGTGGAGCGGTCAGGTTCGCAGGTTTTGACACCTACTCCCCCGGCAAAAGCAACGGCACCCGTGCCGTCAGCAGTTGCGGCGAACATGGCCCCACAAGCCCCTACAATAAACCTCAATGACAAAGAGGCTATTGATGCTCACCTGAAAACTCTAACGCTTGCACAACAGGAAGAGTTTTTCTGTAAGATGGGACTACCCCGCTTTAACGCTAGATAAGCGGGCATAAGAAACAGGTGTCGGCAAAACAATGACCAGTCTAACAAACACGGTGGCAAATGATAATCTCATAATGTCGTATTTTGAGAGGAAAGCATTGCCTGTGTTGATGGATGAAGTGCGGTTCTATCCGATCTGCGATAAGAAACCGCTGCCGCTCGGTAGCGGCAAATCAGTTACGTTCAATGGTTGGAAAGCCATCGCGGCCGCTTCCAGCACGTTGTCCGAGTTCTCCGCGTCTGCCAACGCATTGGTTGTGCTCTCTTCCAGGAAAGTGACTGTAACTATCGCGTCGTATGGCAAAGGCGTTGAATGGACGGATACGTTGGAAATGACCGGAGTGCTTCCGGTTGAACCAGGTGCATTGTCCATGTTGGAACAGTCGGCGGCTATGACAGTGGATAATATTGTACAAGCAGCGGCATTAAAACTGCTGTTTGTTCATACGGGCAACAGTTCACGCTGTACCAGCTCCATTCTGTCCGGTCGGCTTAGTTCCCTCGCTTCGGCGTTCTGCACCGATACCGGGACCAGCTCGATAGCCTTAAAGTGGGGGTTCCCTGTTGTGTTCGGGACCTCCGCCAGCAGGTTATCGGCTATGCACGCGGCTTCTGCTAAGGCTACTTCGATATCGGCTAATGCTGGTCCGATAGCAGTGCGTAAGGCCGTGTCACGGCTACGCAGGCTTAATGTTAAGCCTCTGGCGAATGGCCGTTATGCCGGTATCTGTCATCCTAACTTCGTATCCTCAATGTTGAGCAATTCGGATTACAAAGCATGGGTGCAGGGTTACGAATCCGGGCCGAAGGAAACGATGTATAAACACCAAGTAGCCGAAGTGCATGGTGTTTCGTTCATTGAATCCTCGAATATGCCGAGATATGAGGGTAATCTGCTGTCACAGGAACAGCCGAACCTTAATATCACGTTCATAGCAGGCCAGGGCGCGTTAGGCATGACTGAACTCGATGGAGGTATCAAGTATATCTACCACGGGAAGGACAAGACTGCCGATGCGTTTGAACTCAAGTCTACGCTTACTTACAAGGTAAGAGCGGCGGCTTGTGTTCTGAACCCGTCATGCGGAGTAATCTTGATTACTCAAGACATGGAGGCTGCCGCTACAACCGTAGCGTAAACGGTTAGTATCAAATTCTCTCCGGGGGGGAGCAATCTCCCCGGAGGGAATAAAATTTAAAATAAATATCTGGATAGGAGTATTCAATGAAAACTCTAATAATGGCCTTGTTTATGTTGTGGCCGATAACCATAAATGCGGCTGATCTGTCTCATTCTGTTTCCGGTGGATCGGACGAGAATGTGATAATGACGGCCACGGATGCCGGGCTTACGTATGACCGTAATTACTACATCACGCCAGGTATTTATCGCGGTAAGCGAATGGGGGCCTCTGTTACTTATAGCTCGGTCACTGTTTCAAATGTGGCATTCTCAACCAATGCCATAACGATGAACAGTGCGAATATAGCCAGTACGGCGCATGGGCTTACACTTGGCTTAGATGTTTTATTGAGGGCCACGTCCGGCACGGTTCCCGGCCCGCTTGTGGCGGAAACCACGTACTACGCCATAAATTCCACAGTTGATATCGTCCAACTGGCAACCACATCTGCGCAGGCGATTGCCAGGGACCCCATAGTCCTCGTTTCTTCTACCACAACCGGAACGCAGACGTATACCTTGATTCCTCTTGGATACGCGGGTACGCCGTCATTCAAATGGCAATCATCGAATAATGGAAGCGATTGGGCTGATGTCAACACTTCCAGTATCACGATGTCCGTGCCTACATTTACAACGTCGATGTGGGATTTTGATTATGTCAGTTTCAGTGATTATAGACTGGCTATTATCGCTCCCACAGCGGGGGCTATGTACATCAAATCCGTAGTTAATCTGGTACGGTGATAGACATGGGAGAATAAAAAAATGAAAATAATCTTTTTAATGCTGCTGTTGGTCAGTACGGCCAGTACCGAGGCTGTCCGGGGAATAAACGGCGTTCTCACTAAGGACAATATAAATAATCGTGTTGGAATAAACTTGGCTACCGGTACGGACCCGGCGTATACTCTTGATGTAAATGGAATAGTGAACGCCACAAGCCTTATAGGTACGGTTACTGGCGCGGCCTCGCTCAATGTGCTTAAAACTGGCGATACCATGATAGGCCCCCTCACGTTGTCGGGTTCAACCTTGACCGTGACGGGCAACGCCTTCAGCGTGGGCGGGTCTACTCTTGTCGTGAGTGCGGGTATGTTGGGTATCGGAATTACCCCTTCGTACGGACTACATATAGCTAAAGGGCTGACTGATAATCCTAACTCCACATTAGCTATAGAGAAAGTATCAGGTGGGAATTACGCCTTTACCATACAAGACCAAGGCAACAACGGATTTATCCAGTATGTAGGGTATGCTGGGGCCTTGAATATGAACGGAACCGCTATACGCCTAAATCCATCCGCTACTGGTAATGTGTCAATGGTTATGGGAGGTGGCAACGTCGGCATAGGCACGACCGCACCCGCCGATAAACTGGATATTTCAAGCGGCACTATCCGCATAACCGGGACCGGTACCCCGCCTGCCGGGCAAGCGTTATGCCTGGGCGCAACGGGCCGGTTAGGCACTTGCACCCTGATAGTTTTGGCTACGGGAGTATGCACATGCACGGAGCCTTAATTTGAATTTAGCACAGGGCTTTGCGCATGGTGTAATTAATTAACATGATGGCGACAAAACTAAATCTTGGCTGTAATACCAGGATACTTAAGGGCTACACAAACATAGATTTTACCGCTTATCATGGTGTGGATATAGTGACGGATGTATCTAAGTTGGGGATGTATGGAGATAACAGCGTGGACGTTATCCGCGCTTCGCATATTCTTGAACACTTCGCCCCCAAGAGAACAGCTGGCATACTCAAGGAATGGTACAGGGCATTAAAGCCGGACGGCTTGCTTTATTTAAGCGTTCCAGATTGGGAAAGAATCGTGTCGGCTTATGTTAGCGGCGGTCTCGGCGATTGGGTGATAAATTCTTTATATGGGGATCAAGGCTATGACGGCGCAGAGCATAAGACCGTATTCGATGAACGGAGATTACGGGACTATTTAGGCAAAGCCGGATTTAGCGATATAAGCAGGGTAGAGATACTACCCGATACGCCGATAGGTGAATGTTCGACGAATAAGGGCAGTTGGGACGGGAAGTTAGTAAGCCTGAATCTAATTTGTGTCAAAGGATAATATGCTAAGTGTAGGAAGTTTTTGCCTAGTACGCAACGAAATAGCCTTCATCAAGGCGCACATGGACGCTTGGCTCCCGCATTTGTCCTCGATGGTCTTTTTCGATGGGAATAGCAAAGATGGCACTTTAGAGATACTGCGGGCATACGCCAAGAAACATAAGAATATAACTCTTGTTGAGAACAAGGACCCCAAAGATTTAACCGATGATTATGTGCGGTTATCGGACGAAGCTATGCGCTCATGCACTTCCGACCTGGTAATATTCCTTCATCCTGATTTCTTCCCCGAAAATCCAAAGGCACTTAAAACATTACCGGCAGACATGATAGCCGGGACATTCAACATACGCTCATTTGCCGGCGAACCTGGCGGGCCTATCTATGAGATATTGGGCCGAGGTACGCGGTGGAAAGATATCTATAGGCTACATAACCCGGATTTAGGCGCACATTACTACGGATATTACGGGGCACAGAACGAAGATGTATACTTCAGCGAGATAACGGGCAACGCGTACGAACACTACGGGCAAGACTTTAGCAAATACCCATACCCCATATTTGATTCCACGCTTGTCATAAACCATTACTCTGATGTCCGGCCATACGCCCGCCGACTTGAACGTATGGAGCGTTGCCTCGTTAATCAGGGGCACAGCCTGGAAGCAGCCCGGAGGATGGCCCCTAAACACCCGCGAGTATCGCTTGAATCGGGGCAAGGCTTTAGTTTTGAAGAGGTGGACATGCCGTCGTTTATGGAGGGAAAATAATGCTTGTGTCTACATGTAAAATATGTAAAGCAACAAAGCCTATTTCTTATTTTCATACCAGCCAACATAATAGAAACAAGATAGTCGTAACATGCAAAGCATGTGTATATGAAAGACAAAAAATATTTAGAAAAACAAAAGAAGGAAAAGAAAGTCTATATGCTGCACAAATTAAGTATAGAAGGAAAAATAAATCACGGGTAAAACAATGGTTTAAAACTGCCGCAAACACCCCTAATTCTAGATATAAAACATACCGATTAGGGGCAAGAAATAGAAATATTGATTTCAAATTAACGTTTGATCAATTTATGAAGTTTTGGAATAAACCATGTCATTATTGTGGTGATAAAATAAAAACAGTGGGAATAGATAGAGTGAATAACAGTATTGGGTACACAGAGGGAAACTCTATTGCATGTTGTTTTAATTGCAATAGCGCAAAAAGAGGCCAAAACGCAGCTGAATTTATTATCAGATGCCATACCATAGGCAAGAAATTCATAGGAGATAAATAATATGGGGTCTAGCGTTTCATTTATAATTCCTGTTTATAATCCAGATATAAATATATTCAAGAAATGTTTAAAGTCTATTGTCGGCCAAAGCTATACCAATTGGCAAGCAATAATAGTATTAGATGGAGAAAACCCAGAAGCGCATAGCGTTGCGGCAGAATTTAAAGAAAGCCGATTTAAAATATTTTCAATTCCGCACTCAGGTGTACAAAAAGCAAGGAACTACGGGTTTGAAAAATCTAAATACGAAATAATATGGAATTTTGACTGTGACTGCGTTATTGAGCCGGATACATGCAAAGCCTTTGTTGAAGAACTTGACAAAAACAAGGATGTGGATTTTGTCTACTCTGGTTATAAATTTCTCGGGGAGAACGGCGGCATACCATCAGAACCGTTTGATCCATGGCTCCTGAGATGCGGGAATTATATATCCACTTGCTTTCCTATGCGCCGGTCAATATTCCCAGGATGGGATGAAACGGTTAAAAGCCTCCAAGATTGGGACCTTTGGCTAACCGTAACGGAAAAGGGCAGTAAGGGATCATTCTTTCCCGGCTACGCATTTTCCACTACCCTACCTACCAAACACAGCATATCCGGTCAGGGCTGCACTAACGAGGCATGGCTTGACCGGGTTAAGGCTGTCCAGGTAAAGCATAATATACAGCCGCGCAAAGTATGCGTTTCATCTTTGGAGAACAAAGCGGAAGGAATACGCCTCGCAAAGCTGATTGACGCGGATTATAAAGACGTGCCAAACTATAAGCCCAACAACTATGACACCATTATCCAAGTGGGATTTAGCTTGAACCCCGGCCGCGTTAAACATCATTCCGGCATTTTCCGGCAACCTTTACGGAAAAAAATCATCTTCTGGACCGCCGATAATATAGCCGAAATAAACAACGCTATTTCACATAGGGCCTTGACGGAATACACAAAGGCTTTAAACTGCCAAACCATGCAATTTGTTGAGGACTTATATGCAAAGAGACTGATGGAAAGTATCGGGTTTAATGTCTCCATATTGCCATTGCCAATGGTAAATATGGACAGTATTGAAGCGTTGCCGGAAAAGGCAACTGTGCTTGTTGACTTTTCCAATGAATATAGACAGTTGGTATCCTGTCTACAGCATAGCTTGCCCGATATTTCTTTCGACTTTGTGAATGCCGCCAAACCGATAAAAGATTATGCGGCTATATTATCGCTCAATACCGAAAAAACTATGTCATTCAATATCAAGCGCATGCTGCTTGCCGGTCGTAACGTGATAAGCAATATCCAATCCCCGTTCTGCGGTTATGTTGACGATACGGGGGAAATCGGGAAATATGTCAGCAATCTGGTTGACACTATTCGCAAGCGTGTAAAGCGGCCCACAAATGCTGCGGTGGATTTCTGGAAAAAGGAATTATCCGAAAAGAGATTAACGGAGGTCTTGAACAAATGAGAGTATCCTTTATTATCCCGACTTTTAACCACGCCGCGTGGCTCCCCCATGCCGTCAGTTCATGTCTTAACCAGACCAAGGATATTGAGGTGGTAATAATTGACGATTGCTCTACGGATACCACCGGCCAATACATTGACTGGCTTTTGAAACAGGGTGATACCCGCATAGTTTACAAGCGCAACGAAAAAAATATGGGGCGGTCTTACAGCCGGAATCTTGGCGTAAAAATATCTACGGGGGAAATAATATGTGTAAACGACAGCGACGATTTAAGCGTCAATCAGCGTGCGGAGTGGACGATCCGGAAATTAAAGACATGTCAGGTTTGTTATGGGAGTGCGGTCTTTATGGACGCTATCGGAATACAGTTAGCCGAAAAGAGCGCAGGGCCAATAAACAGGGACGGGCTTTTAAAATCAATAGATATGAACAAGTTGGAAGAGGATATTGAAAAAGGCAATCCTATTGATTTTCGTGAAGTCGGCATAGTTCATAGTTCTATGGGTATGCTCCGCGAGATAGCCCTTAAATACCCGTATGCCGAGGGGAAGATAGCGGATTTAGGTTTAGACGATTGGGATGTAGAAATCCGTATGCTCCGGGACAACATTTCTTTCGATTTCATTCCCGATGTGCTATGCGCCTATCGGCAACACGGCCAAGGGATAACAAATACCCGCAACCCCAAAGAAGTGATCAGACTCAAAGCGGATATTCTAAACGGGGTGGCCTGTAAATGAAAATATTGTTCATCCCAACTTGCGTGTCCGGCATAACATATTGGCGTATGTATAATCCGTGGGTTGCGGCCCATAGGACAAAAGCCTTTGATGCCTGGGTCTTATGGTGGCAAAAAGACATGAATGATGATGTCCACCCGTGGGAACGCGATATAATGACCTCACAATATCATGCCAAGATAACCGGGGAGATCAGCGCGGCTTGCCGTGACCATGACGTTATTGTTATGGGGATGGTGCATTTACCATCGGCATTGCAAACTATGCAAGCTATACGGGAAATGTATGGAAAGCCGGTGGTTATGGAGATTGACGACAATATCCTGTCTTGCCCGGAATATAATCCCGCAGCGGGTACTTATGGCCCCAATAATAACACCCGGAGATTAACCATCCAACAGTTGCGGGAATCGGACGCAGTTTTTGTAACGACCCCGTATCTCAAAGAGATTTATTCAGAATTTAATGATCATGTCTATGTGTTGCCAAATAGCATAGATTTTAAACTCTGGGGAAAGGCTCCGCGTCGGGTGAATAAGGGGAAAATAACTATCGGATGGGTTGGTGGTGCGAATCATAACGACGATCTGCTCATTATCGAACCGGCCATAGAATATTTGACCGCCAAATATCCGCACGTGGAATTTGTGTTCGGGCATGGTATGCACCCCCGGTTTAGGGGAAAGAAAGGGGTCCGGTGGATTAAAGAATTTGCCCGGATAGATAAATACCCGAAATTTGTAGCCAGGATGGGTATTGATATAGGCATGGCCCCCCTTGTGGATAATGCGTTTAACAGAGGGAAATCGAATATCCGTTGGCTTGAATATTCCGCGTTAGGTATCCCGACCGTTGCATCCAACGTGGGGCATTTTGCGGAAACAATAAAGCATGGCAGTACCGGCCTGTTATGCAACACCCCCCAAGATTTTATAGACAATCTTGAAACATTGATAAAAGATAGAACCATGCGTAAAGAGTTGGTTAAGAACGCAAAGGCCGAGGTATTTAAAAACTGGAATATAGATAACACCATCAAAACCTATGGAACCATACTACAAGAAATCATTGAGCGCGGTCAGGTTAAGAAGTTTGTGCCCTGTAAGAAAGTCTCTAATTTTAAACCTGAAGCCGTTGCGGAAATACAAGACCAAATATTGCGATCCGCGCCTGGCTTTAAACCGGCTGAATTTGAAACCGCAGTATAGGGAGGCATATGAGTAATAAGGCAGAACTTCGTACACTGACCGCAAGCATGTGTGAAGATCCAAATCAAACCAAATTCACCCCGGCGAAATACAATGATGCCTTGGAATTTTCGCAACGCCAATTTAGCCTTGACTCGAAATGTCTATACAAGACAACAGCCTTTGTCATGGCTGTTGATGATGGGACCTATGACTTACCCACAGATTATATAGTTGATAAATTGGTCATGCTTAACGGCATAGAATTGCGGCCTATCAGCCGGGCAAAATTAGCTTCTTTGTTTCAGAATCAGCGGTGGGATACTATGACCGGCACCCCCAGGAATTACATATCGGACCCGATGGAGGCTAATAAAACGTTAATCCTTTTCCCGATCCCCAATACTATAGCGGACGGGACCGATTTACAGTTGACCTATATCGCCTTGCCAACCACTATGAGTTCCGATACTGCCAGTCCGTTCAATTCTTCGGCTTTGCTCGTTCAGTATCATATAGCGGTTGCGGCTTATGCGGCATGGCTCTTGTTGGGGTATTTAACCCCTACGGACGCAACTGTTTTGAAACGCCGGGATTTGCTTAATACCTATGCCGGTAAAGTGAATGAAGCCATAAATATGTTCGGAGATACCCCGTCCGAACCTCTGGCCCTACACCCGGAGAATATAAAGGTGCGATAATGCTTAGATTCATATTCCCTTTTTTATTTGCCGTACCCTGCCAGGCGGGTCAAATAGCTATTGCCGGTAGATATATCGGCCTCAATGATACTGACCCCGCTGTAACCCTCGCAGATGGTGAAGCCCAAGATTTGCTCAATGTAGAAGTGTCAAAAGACGGCAACTCCATTACCAAGCGGTCAGGATATTCCCTAGTTGATACGCTGTCAATATCCTCATACCCGATACATGGGTCCATCTTATTCCGTAATTCCGACGGGAATAATATTGAGGTTTATGCTACGGATCAAGGTGTTTTCAGGAGTTCAAATAGCGGGGCATACACCCAATTTATAACAACCGCAACAGCCGCGTCTAAATGGTCGTTTTGCGCAGGGTCCGGTATTGTCTACGCTTTTAATGACCAGCATGATATCCCCTTTTCTTATAATGGGACAACGGTTGTCCGGTATAACGACTCGGCTGTAATGCCACGCGCTTCTTTATGCGCTATGACCCCTACCCGTATGCTTTTAGCCGGGACCACGGATCAGCCTAACCGTCTTTATTTTTCAGAAGAGGGCGATTACACAAATTTCACGCTTGGTACAGAGCCAAGTGACCCGTCATTTGACGATATCGGCATGGCTGGTGACAAGATAACTGGCCTTTGGGCTAATGCCGGTGAATGGCTGATTTGGAAAACAAATTCTTTAATTTCATACCAGGGGACAAACCAGTATGACCTTGTCGCTTCTGTAATATCAAACAATGTTGGGCTTTCTGACCCGCAAGCCAGAGTAGAGCACGGCGGAGTTGTTTACTTCCGGGGGAATGACGCTAAGATTTGGGCTTACTCTGGCGGTATGCTGGCAGACACGACACGGAAACTTGATACATTTAACAAGAATCAGACTAAAACTGGCCTTTTTTCAAAGCAATATACATCCAAGAGTGATTTTGATTATGGCTCTTTTACACATACAGCAAGCACCATAACTAATGGGGCCATTGAACCGTGGGTGGGTAGTCTAACTGACACCATTGATTCAGATTTTAATTCGGGTTCTGGCTCAAGTATCACAGTGCAGAACGACGGGTTCACAATGAAAAGTAATTATGATACATTGGGGGATTTCCCGAATAAGGGTTTCGAGATGGGTGACCGCACTAATTGGGCGGGGAATCTCTCTATCGGTGTAAATGCGGCTTGTCCCATAGATAAAGGGATGTATGGAGATAGATGTTTAAAATTAGTCGGGGGAACTACCAATGTTCTTCGGATAAGATTAATAGGTGACGGTTCTATCGTATATACAGTTTTAGGGGATAATACTCTAAAAACATATACTGTAAATTTGTCTACATTCACACAATCAATCTTTGCGATACAAATATCAATACCCCCATTATCATACACATGGACTAGCCCCAACTTTTACAAACCAACATCCATCACATTTAGAAATTATTGGGAGTTGTCAGGAGGTGAGGGGCACAATTATGTGGATTTCCCCAATAGTGTAGATATTACATCTGCTACATTTATAAGTCAGACATTAAACACATCAACTACAAAAACAAAATATTGTTATTTTACAAGCACACGTACCACACCTGAAACCACAGATGGCGGGGGATCGCCTAGTTACACCTATGCTTTACAGTATATTCAGAATTCATTTGATGCGGTAAATTGGGGGTTAAGAGTAAACACATCTGATTATTTAAGCAACTCTACCACGAATCAATATATTCGATACCAAGTAGATTTACAGGATATTGGTAATTATGTAAAACCAGAAGTTTCAGCTTTTACCATTACATGTGTTGCTACCGGATCATGGACATCCCCAGAACATTATATCGGAACAATAGAATCATGGGGGATTTTCAGGGCTACCGAAACCACAAGTGATATAAGTCATTGGACTTATCAAATATCCACATCTGCAACTGCTGGGGGAACCGGGTCTACTTGGTACACCATAGCAAACTCATCCGCTATAGGCATACCCAAAGCCCCCTATATAAAAGTGAGGACTAATAATAGTTTCACATCTTCTACTAGTACCGTCCGCGTGGACGAGATATCCTATTCTTATAGTGTCTTATCTTCTAATTTGGCACAAGGGTTTGAATACTTGGGCGACATCTTCTTTACTGTTCCTTCCAGCGGGTCTATTACAAATAATCGGGTGATGAAGTACGACACGCAGGCGCAAGGCTGGACCATTTTCGATATCCCTATGAACGCGCCGCTGGTGTCGGGTAATAATATTCATTTTGGAAGCCCTACTTCTGGGAACATTTACACTTATCCATCAGGCGGCAATGACGCGGGCGCGGCCATAAATTCATATTGGGAATCAAGAGATTACATGGGCGATAATGTTTATGTGACCCGTAATTTTGATAAATTGAGTTTATTCTTTGATAGTGATTACGCTTCCGATGTGGACGTTACCTATAACATCGAACCCTCAACGTCCATATCTTATAACGTCACACTTACGCAAACCGACGGGAGCCTATATATCCGCAATAACCGGCAATTACCCACCGGGACCAACGGCTCAATATTTAATTTGAAAGTGGCAAATAACGCAGCTGACAAGCCGTGGCGATTCTACGGCAGCATTATTGATTATACAGATGATGGATGGGTGGCTTACCCATAGGAGGATATTTTTATGGCAGATCCAAGAGACACAGATGCTAGTGGGGATATTTCATGGGAAGAACAAGTAGCCTATCAAGGTCGTGTAGATGAACTCAATAGACAAAACCAATATAAATCTACGCTTACGGCTTTATTGGGTGAACCTCCAACAGGTGAGGATATCGCCAAGTATGCCCCGTACATGGATAACCCTGCGGCATTACAGGCTATAGTCAGCAGGGATGTCGCTTTGCGCCCAGCAAGAGGGACTTATAAATCCGATATAAACGCTACGCTTATGTCGAAATTGGGCCGGGAGGCTACGCCTTCGGAACTTAATTATTTCGGCAAACAGATGGAGCAAGGCAATCTTGACGCTTACGGGCTTGAGGCGTTTGTAAAAGGGACAGAGGAATTTCAAACTGGTTACACCAAAAAAGCGCGGGAAGAACTTAAAGACGAATTGGGCGCATTAGACACCGAATATTTAGTCAAACTGGAAAAACCGCTACAGGCCAAATATTCCGCACAGGGCAGGCCGGGGGCCGGAGCGTTTGGGTCTGCCTTAATAACAGCGGGAAAGGACCTTGCCGCACAGCGCGGATCATACCTCGCTAATATTGGCTATCAAGGCGCACAGCAGGGGTTGGACACCCTTAAGGGCCAGTATCAGCAGAACCTAAACCAGATGTACCAACAGCAACAGGCCGCGCAGGGGCTTGCCGCAGAATCACGCCAACGCTATTACTCACAGGCCGATTACAACCGGCAGTTAGGCGGTCAACAGCAATTGATGGCATTACAGAACAAATACACGCAACAGGGGCAACCATCGTTTATGCAAGGGATTACCCCTGGAATTATAGCTGGTGCGGCATATATTATCTAAATGAACAAAGAGCAAGAAAGCAAAGACTACATAAAGAAGATACTGGATTTAAGTCCTAATCCAGTTGTGTTGTGTAGTTTTGGAAAAGATAGTATGGTTATGTTTCATCTTATTAGGCAGATAACCAAGGAATTACCAGTAGTATTTTTTAGAGAAGCGTTCTATCCTAAAAAGTACGCATTTGCTAATAAGATTATAGAGGATTGGAACTTAATTGTATATGATTATCCCCCGGCGGGAACGGATTATATATTTAAGAATGGGGAGTTTGATGTAGTCAACTGGCACAATGGATATAAGAACGCACTTCTATATAGACCGGCTGGAACGCATAAATATAAGGATGGAGAAGAATATCTGTGTGCGGTAAAGGACTTACTTCGCAAACCAGTAATTTCTGGATATTCGTTTGATTGGGATACAATATTCGTAGGGCATAAGTCTACTGATACCGACCCCATATTGGGTGATGTGCCACTTAAAAACAACACAGTAATGATAAAAGAGATGACATTGGCATTACCCATAGCAAATTGGACGGATAAAGATATTTGGGAGTATGCGGTAGAAAACGATGTTCCCATTAATGAGAGAAGATACGATAGAGATAATGGGTTCAAAGAGTTTACAGATAAAACGTATAATAACGACCACCATTCATGCTGTTTTAAGTGTTTAGATTACAAGGAAGATAAGGTGGTTATATGCCCTAAAAGTGGGGAGGAAATTAAAAATATTTCAGTTTCAGAAGAACAGAACAAAACCAAACTATCCCATATTCTAAATATGGGCAACTATATACGGAGATAATATGCCTAAAGGCAATAATTCATATTTTGGAGTCGCGTTAGGTCAGGCCATAGCAAGTGGTGCTGGTCATATATCCAACGCCCTACAGCGTAAATACGAAATGCAAAGGCAAATGGAATTGCAGGACCGGCAAATGCGGCAACAGGATATTGGAACACAGGCACAACTTGCCAGTAAGGGTATAAGGTATGATCCTACGCAACCGCTTGACCCATCTATCTTTGACCCCTTGATTTCACAAGCCCAAGAGCAGGCGAATCTTGCTAGGCGGAAAGATGAGGCTGATATTGCCATGACAGAAGCCCAATCCAGAATGTTCGCGGGTGGGCAGGGAGGGGCACAGGTAATCACAGACCCCACAACGGGAGTCCAATATCTTTCTTATGGCTCTAAATATGGGCCACGCTATCAAATGGTGCCTCCGCAACCTATAGCTATAAATCCCAATACCGGAGAGCAAGTGAGTATGCCCCGAGGCGCAAAAATAGTAGAGCCGTCGGGAGCCAAAGATGCAAAGGTAACCTTATCTAAAGTACAAGGTTTTACAAATGCGCTGGATGAATTTGAACAGATTTTATCCAAGGTGCCCGCCGGTAGAATTATGGGGGGATTGGCTAGATTATCCAGTAAAGTCACAGGATATCCCGCAGAAGTCCGAACCGCTGAATCTCTGGGCGGTTTAATGGTCCCTATGGCAACAAGGATTATCGGCGGGGATGTGGGCAATCTTTCAGAAACAGAACAGAAAGCGGCAAACCGCGCCTTGATGCTGGCTAATGGAACCATTGAAGAGAGAAAACAATCAATAACTCTGTTAAGAAAATTACTACAGGATAAGAAAATAGCGGCTGAAAAAATAATTTCAGGTGGTGGTAATATGTGGGGGAGATCGGGGACCGCTGAGGGGAAGGGTGTTGGCGAACAACAGGGCAGAGAAGAAAACAGAATTCAGGTCAGGCGTAAAGATGGCAAAACCGGAACCATAAATGAAGCAGATTTTGACCCTGCTAAATACGAGAGGATATAATTATGCCTGATTCATTTATTCCAGATGAGGATGATTTTGTGGAAGATTCATTTGTCCCAGATGAACCCCTAAAGCCCGATCCCTCTATGTTTCAACGATTTAAAGCTGGATTCATGGAAAAGGATATCCCGCAACCAAAGGGATTTGAAAGGGGTGATATAGCTGAATTTGCCGGGAGATCGGGGCTTGAAACCATAGGGGGAACGATTGGGGGTATTCTCGGAGCAGGCGCAGGAGGCGTAGCAACCCCCATAGCCCCCGCCACAACCGCCTGGGGCATGGGTATAGGGGCTGCCGCTGGCAAAGCGGCACATGAGGGGATTAGACGCGGTGTAGGGGCATTTATGCCCGGTTCCACTGAAATGGGGGGAGGGGGAACCCAAGTGGCGGGTAGGGTATTGGGAGAGGGCGTTATGCAGGGGTTAGGCGGTAGATATCTGCCCCCCGTGGTAAAGGGAGTAGGGTGGGGTATTGCCGCAACTGCCAGGGGTGTCGGCAGGGGGCTAGGTTCTTTGGCAAGAGGGACTTCCAGTGTGAGCAAAACAGCTTTTGAGGGATTAATAAACAACACTAAAGATGTCCTTAAATATATGGGTAAAGTTTCCGACGAGGATATAGTTAGAAAAGGACAAGCAATCCAGGGGATATTGGGTGAAGGAAAAGAAGCAATAGAAACAGAGGGCCGATCTATTCTTTCAAAAAGGCACGAGGAATTAATAAACGCCGGTAAGGAAATATCAGAGCAAGCCGAGTTCTTAAAAATAAAAGCCGTAGAAGCTGGTCAGGCATTACAGGGAAGAATTGCGGAAATACCCAAAAAAACAGGCAGAGAATATAAGGCCGCGATAGATAAGATATTAGGCGAAAAGAGCCTAAAATACGGGCTCCCACCAGGTGCGGCTTATCCCTACCAGATAGACGTGCAGAAGCCATTAATGAACACGATTAAAACTGTTCGGGAAGAATTCGGATATGGCTTACCTGGCAGAATAGGGGACAAATCCGAAATGTCATTATTTCAGGAATTCCAAAATAGGATTGCAGAAATGGGCAAGGCAAGTGTTGACGAGGTATATTACCTGCAAAAAGATTTAACACATCAAATAAAATTGAATATGGGTAAACCTATAGCTGCCGCTTTAAGACAACTAAAGAATAAGATTATGTCTGTTCTTGATGACAGTGTCCCTGAAATAAGACCCGCCAATATAGGATATAAAACGGGCATGGAATTATCAGATGAATTATCAGGGATGGGAAGTGCTGATATATTGGCTGACCAAATTCATAAAGCATTTAAATATGGCGGAAACAAAAAAGATGCTTTAATGAAGTTTATCGGGTCCGATCCCGAATCGGAAAAAATAGTTAAAACCATTGTGAGCAATATGGACGAACGGTTGAATCTTTTGGAAAAAGGGAAAGATGTCGCGCAACTTTCCACCAAGATAGGAGATCTAAGCATTATATATAAACTAGGCGAAGCGAAAAATATGATGGGTAAACTAGCTGAAAAAGACCCCGCTGTTAAATCATTGCTTAACAATGTTAAAAGTAAAGAGGTAATCTATAGTAGGATCGGGAATATTATTGAGGGTGATAATATTTCCAAGCAGATACTAAAAACCATGACGGAAGGGGGCAATAAAAAGGATGCCTTATTGGATTTGGCCAGAGAGAATCCAGAATTAGGGGAAAAACTTATAGACATACAGGCCGCAATATTCGGTAAGGAGTTTTCACCTTGGTTTAGGGAATTGCCACAAACAGGAATGGGAAAGGGAATTTTGGGAGGATTAGCAGGTGCTGGAACATTTTTTGCACCGGGGCTAGTCGCAGGTTCGGTCCCGTTGTTTTCTCCAAGAACTGTTGGCTTGGCTACTGCCGGATTAATGAAAAGTGCGGGGGCAATACGACAAGCCGCAGGCAGTAGGCCGGTTCAGGGTGCTATACAATATTCCACTCCCGCAATAATGGCAAACAGATCAGAGCAATTACGCCGCAGATATATGGGCCTAAGATGAATCTATTATTCTGCCTGTTATTTCTATCCTCGCCCGCATATTCACAATGGCGGCCAGTAGTCTCATCCACGATAACCCCGCAATCTATAAACGAAAACTTTAATCGCGCCGCTATTTGGAGCAACCGTAAAGTAGACAAGTATGCCAATGAAACTATAAGAGGGAAAAACACGTTCACGGCGGGGCAGACGTTCAGCTCAACGGTCACACTCCCCACAAGGGATAAAATTACGTTCGGAGATGAATTACACAATTCCAGTTCGGCAATCGTTGCAGCGAATATAACATTTACCCAAACTGCGTTGGCGATATGTTATGCAACTGCTACAATTACAACGAACGGAGGGTCAGTGGGTATACATTACATTGGCACTATCCGTAACGATACCGGGAATGCTTCCGAGATATCAGTGGGGATCATGAAAAATGGGGTACTTTTAAATAATGGGAACCCACTAATTACGGTTGGATATAACGTCGCAAATGCGCGGAATAACATGTCGTTTTTTTATGTAGACATAGCACCAGTGGCTGCCACCCATTCGTATTGTCTACCTTTTGCAGTTACTAATGGTAACGGAATTACAATGAATCCCGGACAATTTGGGGTAGAGGAGTTGCGTTAATGTGTTATTTGCTCTATCCATGTGGTGGCGGCGAAGTACGGAATTGAACAATATGGCAGAAGAAAACAAACCACTGGAAACCCGCGTGCGGGACAACAAGGAGAACATCCGCAGTAAGGCAACTTATGAATAAATTTGAAATGATGGAAGCGGCAAGAAAACAACGCGCCTATGACATTATGGACCGCCAGATGGGTGAACAACGCATCATAGATGAAGTGACTGAAAAATTTGAAAATAAAATTATACCATTGGAAAAACGTGTTTCACGGTTGGAGCATTGGCGCACGGCATTGTCAGGCGGGTTCACGGCGGTCTTAACCTATATGGGTTTGACAAAATGATGGACGCTCTGTTATGGGTTTTATTGATTCTGCTTTTAATAATCGTAAATTATGATCTTGGAAATTAAAAGACATTGGTTTACCCCTAAAAGCACCTCGGGAATAATCAATGTTGACGGTGTTTGGTTTGCGTTTTCTTTAGAAGATGTCGCTAGGGCTGCCGGCGTAAAGATAACCGGGGAGACGTGTATTCCCCCCGGTGAGTATAAAGTGGTCCTTGATTACAGCAACCGTTTTCAGCGGATAATGCCGCACATACTGGACGTGCCAAGATTCCTAGGCGTAAGAATCCACGCAGGCAACACCGAACTGGACACCAGCGGCTGTATTTTACTTGGCTGTGAACGTGGGCCAGACGCGATATGGCGGTCTAAGGACGCTTTTAATGCCTTGTTTGATTTACTCAAAGCTGCTTCCGACAAGGGAGATACCATAAACCTTATCATAACAAATGAACCCTTTTAAGCGGCTACTACAATTTGGCTTTAGTATAAGCTGGCGGTTTTATGGTAAAATCAAAGGACAGCATAAAGGAAAAAGTAAGGTCATTGATACGCAGGCTGTTACGATTGCGAATAAGAGAGCTAAAGATAATTGAGAAAATGGAGAAAAGGAAATGAAGATATGAGCATAGCGGATTACTGGCGGGCACTTAAAGGTTACAGTAAAATCAAAAAGGAGATCACACTTATGGGAGAAAAGAAATCAGGTTTTCTAACAAGCGAGTTTTGGCTTTCCGTGGCCGGGATAGTTGGGACCGGATTCACGGCTTTTGGCGGGTTCATACCGGCAGACTTGGCCGTTAAGGTGGTGCTAATCTCAACCACTATTTACACCGTGGCCCGCGCCGTAGTCAAAATCACTTCTTCCACTAAAGATGATGCGTTTGTTGAAGCTGTAGCCGCAAAACTGGTAGGGATGATTAAGCCCGAACCTCCGGCACAGCCCAAATAAAATCGTATGCCGTGGAGAGACTTGAACTCTCATTCCTACAACCAGCATAACTGGCGGAATACCATACTTCGGACGCTACAACACGCCTTAGTCTACGGCACAGTTGTATTTTACCATAGTTCTAGGCTATAATTATAGCCTACTTGCTCGCCCCCCAATCACTTAAAAGTCTTGGGGGGTGTTATTTGTGCCTAAAACGGTCAAAACTGCGATTTAAGGCTATCGGGGGGATAATCTACCAGAGGGCTGTCAAAAGCGCGTCCTGCGAAGCCCCAGGGGGCGGATTTTAAGCATTAGAGGACCGGGAATAGGGCATTTTCACAATTACCCATTTTTGACCTTGTCCACTGACCATTGTTGGCCCCATAATGAATTGTCATTGCTTCTTGGAAATATATTGCCGGTCGTGCCCATATTCTTGAAAACTTCCGCCATTCTTTATTTTCGTTCCCGTCCTTGTCTTTCCATAGCATAGCCAGCGGCCAAAATCCAGCCGCAATGGTTTCGTGAAAACGCCGTTCAGCCGCTTCAAATGTGTCGCCCTTGTAACCGATCAATACAAAGCATCGGGGAACCCTGCAAGGCCATCCGAACCCGTATTCATAAAGCAATTCTCCCGCATAGCGCAAGGGTTCGAGATCGTCCGCCGTGTCGTAGGCAAAATATATGCTTCCCGGGTTCAGGGTCCGCAGGCGTTCCATGTGCCACGGTTCCAATAGCCGCGACTCAAGCCCGCCGAGAAACATCACCCGTTGCTCTTGCGCTTCCAGCATTGTAAAAACCGCCTCGATATGAGGCCGGGAACAGGCCAACAGGTTATCGTCTTGGATTATGTAGCCGGGCATTATTGGCAGTTCTATGAGTTTCGGCTCGCGCTTGTGAACGGAGCAGAACCAACACCGATTAGGACAACCCCGGCTTGTAAAGGTTATTCCCTGCTTTACATGCCGGCCCGGCACAAAATCCCCGCTTGGCTTACCAAAGGCAGGACCACCAATCTTGACCGGGGCAATGTGTGCCCATGCTTTTGCAAGCCGTTCCGCTTCCGGTATATCATAGGTGAACGCAACGGAAACGTGAACCTCATCTACTTGCGGCGGGAATAGTTCCGGGGGGTCGTCAAAGAAAGCCAAAACATCGTCAGGGCTTTGGGCGGTCCTACGTGGAAATACGCGGGCTATTTTCATATCAGAAGGGCAGATCTTCGTCCGTTATGGGATCAGGAGCCTTCTTTGCGGCCGGCATGGGTGGGATGGGCCTTTTCTTTGCTTCCCAAGATGAGCAACCGCCTTGTCCATGATATTGAAGACTTGTAGGGTGAATGTCGAGTCTTTTGGAGATCTTCTGAATTACGAGGCAGCTGCCAAACGGGTATTGCCCGTCCGGTTCATAGAATAGGCCACATTCGGTACAGGAATTAGGCACTATACCTCCACTTTATAAAATCTAACCCCTGCGCTAAACTGTTTCATGAGATTCTCTGTATCAACACATGTCGCGGTTATTTCAGGGACCTCTTGGACCGGTTTCATGGTCTTTACGTCAACGGATCGAAACCGTATTCGGCCTTTCGGTTCAAAATCTCCTGGCATAGGGACGATATATAATTTAGGCATGTTGCTTATCCCCCTTTCTATCCTCAAGCCCCTCAAGGAAAATACGGGCCTTGGATTCGGCTTCAAGGTAAGTGTTCCCTGTAAATATTGTTGTTGAAAACTCTATTCTCCATCCAGAGGGTCTTTCGCATATTTTCATTGAACCCATTTTATGTTTCCTATCGGCCAAACACGCCAGCGGCTCCTGTTCCTCGTAGGGTGTGGAGGTGGAAAGTGGGCAATCCTCTGATGGCCCACATTTTCTATTGATAAACAAAGGGCAGTTATTACACACGCATGGCTCCCACTGGTCTGGTTGCGTAATAATCCATTTCTTCGCCATATTACTTGGCCCCCTTTCTGTCACTCAGCGATTCTAAAAATAATCTTGCCTTGGATTCGGCTTCATTATAAGTTTTTCCAGTCCAACATGGCGAACTTGTAAACCATATTTGCCAAGAATATATTCTATCCCCATTGCGTATCTCTAAATATTGATACCCTTTCCGGGCACCCAGCACCGCCAGCGGCTCCTGTCCCTCAACGTATACTGTCTTGGTTTTCATGGTTTCTCCTTTAGATACTTGCGGTCTATGGTTGATGTTACAGTCCGCGTCTACGCCTTTGGGGCATTTCGCTCCATTCTCACAATGCGCTATTGCTTGCTGATTAAGCACATAGAAACCTTTTTTGTTCCACCATTTACATTTCATATTCCCTCCTTTAATTTGTGGTGCGGGCCGGTATATCTCCGACTGGTTAAGCTTTTTAGGTTTATGGGGTTTGCGGCCCCAAAGGGTAATAATCTCAACCCGCCTATTCTTTCGCCTGGGCCATAACGCCGCCGCACCAAATCTTTATTTGCTCTCCATCATTTCTATCAATGTTCGTTTCACGGCTTCCATACCACTGTTGTAATATATATTGGTAATTTCGTGTGCAAAATCTTTTGGATTAAACCCGTTGTTTTTGCCGCCTTTTTCGTATGCTTTCTCCATCGCCTCGCAGAACGGCTTGGAGAGAAGGTCCTCTAGGGAGTAAGCCGGAGCTAAAAGAACTTCTCCTAAATCACATGCCCATTCTGTTAGTTTTATTTGATTGTTAATGGTTTTAACATACCAATATCTATTTGTCAACGGCGCACTTTCTCCGAGGAACGCTTTTAACTTTTTCGCTGTTTCATATGTGATGGTCATGTACCCTCCTTGTCGGTTGTTTTTCATAGACACATAATCACAAGGGCGAACCACTACATCCCTCTTCTTCTCGTCCTCAATGGCCGCCAATATCCAACCAGCAGCAACATCGCATTTAATCCAATCTGCATTCCCTTGGTCAAAACGTGACCAGATGATGTTGGCTATCTGTTCTCTGGTCATTTTGCCTCCTTATCGGGCGTGTCCTTTCCCACCAGTATCTTAACCCCGTAGCGCAGTATCTTGGCAAACATTTTATTATAGGCGGTGGCTTTTGCGGCGGCTTTTGCGGCGGCCCAAGCGGCGTTCCCAGCGGCGTGCCCAGCGGCCACAGCGTCCCAAACGGCGTTCCCAGCGGCGTTCCCAGCGGCCCGAACGGCGGCCCCGGCGGCCCCGGCGGCCCCGGCGGCCCAAGCGGCGGCCCTAGCGGCTTCACTTTTGTCTTCTCCACTCGCCCATTTGTTCCAGACTGCATATTTTTCAGGGTATTTTTCTTTCCATAAATACTCCACCTGCCTGGCAGAAAAAATGCCCCATTCTTCCCTTTGAATTGGAGACATAATTTCAGAGATTCCCCATTCGGCATAATCCAGTGTATTCTCTTTTTCTCCTTTTGAAGTAATGAACTCTTTTTCTTTGATGGCGCGCTCAACAAGTTCAGCAAGGTCCTCACTGCCGACCTGCTTAAACCACTCTATGCCGTCCTTACAAGCGTTTAACCGCTTCAACTGTTCCAGTGTTATTTTCATATTTTTTCCTTGCCCTTGTCATGGGCGGGGCGGGATATTATTTTCTATTTCTAACACACCCCGCACAATAACTGTTGTCACTTACCCAAAATCCACCCAATGGGTTATCGTGTACGGTCTTCCCCGTCATCCCCACCATCCACTCCGCCGCCAGTCCGTAACCGTTATCCTTGGCCCACGCTATTAACTGCTGAACCTGGGTTTGGGGGTCGGGTGAGGGGTTTTGTCTGGTAATAATATCGCCTATCTTCTCAAGTAATAAATTTCTAGGAACCCATGCGAAATCTCCCCGGTCATACATGGTCCCACAATTTCGCCCCTTGAAATATTTATATAAATCTTCAAGCCCTTTTAGTTCGTCCACCCCGGTTAGTTCTCTCTGCCCCTTATCCCCTTGCCCCTGCGTGGACTTCTCCGGCGAGGCGGGGGTGTATGATGGGCACCATGCCTGACCACATTTTTTGCAGTAGTTCTCGTTATTGTGTGGGATACTGTCGTGGTCGCACTTCTCCGCCGTGGGCTTCTCGGGGCGATACGTGTTTGCTAATATGGCCACCAACTTATGTTTTAGCACGGTCTTATTTAATTTTTCTGGCTCATTGTCTATCCAAATCAATAAAGAACCCAACGAAGCCGGGGCGGGAGGCTTCTGCTCTGGCGGGTTCTTTTCCAACGCCTCTTTCAAACTGTCCACTATGTCGGATATGTCGGAGGCTTCTATTTCGTAGTCCCCTCCCTCTTTCATATTGGCCTCCATTTCTTCAACTAATTCCCATATAGCGGTTCGTAATGGCCCTAGGGCCTCATTGCGGGCGACTACTACGGGGTTAATGGGTTTTGACTTTTCACTTTTATGGGCCTCTATACACTTCATGCAATCTTCTGTGTTTGTGAATCTAAGACATAGCTTATTATTACGAGGACAATCTCTATCCGTGTCAATTACCTGCTCCTGCGCCTTTTCCATAGCGGCCTTTTCGGCGGCGAGGAGGGTGCGGGCTTTGTCTAGTATTTTATCCGCCGCGTCCTGTTTATAGTCCATGTGTGCCTGTACTGTATCACCCAAGGATTCATACCATTCTATCAACTGCTCCAGCCTCGTCCTGTCGGTTTTCATAGCGGCCTTCTCCTCGGCGGCGAGGAGGGTGCGGGCTTTCATCAATACTTTATAAGCCCACGATCCCTTGTGATAGGCGTATGCCCCATTATCCTTCTCAAGAAACCCTACGAACTCTTCTAGTTTGCTTTTCATATTATTGCCTCCGCTCTACAAGTTTTGCTGTTAAATCCTTTGGGGCATCCTGAACCTTCGAGATCCGAACACCCTCCGCTCGGTAAAGAATACGGGCATACAGTCGGGTTCTTTTTTAAGGCTTGCAACATTTCAGGTACGCCCATGCCTTCTTTAGCGTGGTTGCTTGAGTCATTCTCAAACGCCCATTTGTTGTCGCACTTTATATCGTTATTCATATTTATTGAACCTCAAAACTGCCATTCCGTGTTCACAAAGCAATGCGACTATATTTTGATCCCCACGCGCTCCGTAATCATGCGGGAAATAGTTTTTTTCAAACTTCTGTTTTGTCATGATTCTGGTTATCGGTCATAAAAATCAGTTGTTGACTTTTTCTGTTAACATGATTTTACCGTTTATCCGCTGCTGCAAGGTCAGATTCCCGTTTAACGTCCAGCACATGACCAAGGCCATCAGCACAAACAAAACCAAGAGCATTATTACGGCGTTACGTGCTTGCAAATATTTGTTTTTGTACGCTCTTTTTATTCTTTTTCGTTTCGGAACATCTAATATACTCAACGATGAACTGTTTTCCATGATTATATTCTCCTTGTTATGTCAATAATTATGCCCGCGTTGGCCTTGTCCGGTTGGCGCGTTACAAAATTAAGGTTGGCTATCCATCTATCATCCGTTACAACTTTGCATTGCTCCAAGACGTGAAACACCGCGTCAAGAACGGCAGTTGCGTCGCGTCTATGATTATCAGAAGGCGTATAGTCAAAACTCCACGCCCAATCTTTAGCCGTGGATATGGGATTTAGCATTAAATCCCGGTACTGATACAGCTGCGCTTTAATCTGTATAGCGGCCAATCCACTCCAAGCCACAAATCCAGGGTCAGGGTATCTATGACCTGTGCGCGTTATCTTCAAATTGTTCTTACCACCCCTAACCTGCCCTTTGATTTCGAATTTCATGATTCTTTTATCTCCACCGGATTCTCGTGAGTGCCAGTGTATATACGGACTCCAAAGGATATACCTACATGATTCGGCGTCCATTCTGGTACGCCCTGATAATGCGCTATCATATCACCCCGGCTATCCCGTTCATAAATGACTTTCACCTTGCCTAATTTTGCGGCCTTACGCAGGTTGCGCTCTAAGCTGCTTACTTTGCCTTCACAGCCGGCGCGAGCGAACAATTTATCCGGGATAAGCGTTACCGGGAAGAAACTGTTGAGATAAGACACCGCCGTATTAATGCCTCGTTTTATCGCCATTTGTTTATTCTCCTCGCTCTGGATTATCTCTGTGTTGTGCCGATTCTCTTTTTTGCAGTTACACCCGGAAGAAGGGTTCCTTCCACTTTTTCAAGCTTAGCCAGGCCGTTCAGGTATACCATATTAGCCATAACACAAGCCGCGTCCGCTTTCCCGACAACTACGGCTCTGCATAATTCTATGATGGATGTGACCTCCGCACTCCAATACTCCTGATAACTTGTGCCAGCAGGGGCAGATACCGCCGCCACTGTTCTCTGCGGTATGATCCTGGGCGCGACTTCGGGGATGGGTTTTCCCGCTAATTCAGCTTTAGCCTGTAACTTGGCTACGCGCTCATCCTCTTTGCGCTGTAGTTCCGTAACCTTTGCGTCCTCTATGGCCTGTAACTGTGATCTCCTGGCGTTTTCCATCTGAACGTATGTCCCGCATTTGCTATTTACAGTAGCTATAGCTTCATCTATGGGGTCTATGGCAGCAGATTCCAACTTGCGTACTTCGTCGTATGCGTTCTTTGTAGCTTTTTTTGATGGTGCAAATATCTCAACTCGTCTTTTCTTTTCCTGTTTCCATCCAGCCATAAGCGTTGCCGCAGTGGTGTTCTCATGCTCGGTCTTGATAATTATGGAATTTGCTACTTCCACAATATCATGCGTTATAATAGCCAACTCTTTATTCATTTCCATACTTATTTCATTCATGGTTTTTATGCTCCTGTTTATGACATTTCTTACAAAGGGTTATCCCATTCTCCACGCTCCACAGATTAGGGTAATTTTCTACTACGTCCAGTATAGATAATAAAGGGAATTTTTGTTTTATATCATTTAAAATAACAAACATTCTTTTATGATGATGAGCGTTAAAATCTCCGCTTTTTTTACTTCCGCATTTCTGACAGGTAAAGTTATCACGAATAAAAACAGATTTTCTCCATTCTGCATATTTACCACTACAGCGTATTAATTGCGATATGGGAGTAGTGCCTCCTTTCCATAGATGGCTATTACACCCTTTAACACTTAAGGAATGGAATATGTTAGAACAATTTTTAGAACAGAAACTATGTGTATGCGTATCGTTAGGCGATAGCCTATCATAAGCAAGAAATTCTTTTCCACAATGTTTGCAGGCAAATTTACTTTTCCCACCTTTCCAGTTGTAGCATTTTTCTCTTGTATGGTTTTTGGCATATTTGGAATAACATTTGTGAGAACAGAATTTTCCACGCCCATACTTAAAGTGAGAGGGATAAACATGTTTTTCTCCCCCACATTCTAAACAGTTTATTTTAATCATAAAAATCGGCCTTGCCGCTGCTCCTGGAAAGGGTAACGGCAAAGCTCTAAATAATT
>ERZ1292629.906-Hain-H43-01um-R1-906-length-31692-cov-5_pt1 | contig 31692 bp, 29 predicted proteins | sample MGYA00564399_ERZ1292629 | MGnify/ENA primary metagenome ERZ1292629 (study PRJEB36523, sample SAMEA6512636) | groundwater metagenome | collected 2019-01-08 | study: AquaDiva: Metagenomics assemblies of 32 groundwater samples
ACAGAAAGAAATACCAAAACTGCTCAAAAGATAATTAACAAACTAAAAGAAGAAATTCCAAATTTAAGAATAGACAGTGATTTCAGAAACACAACGGTAAATGATAAAGTCCGAGACTCTGAATTAATGAAAATTCCATACCTAATTACCATCGGAGATAAAGAAGAAGAAAAAGGCACTATCGCAGTAAAGAAGCGTGGAGAAAAGAAACCTGAATTCGGAATCAAATTAGATTCGTTTATTAAAGAACTAAAAGACAAAATCGAAAACAGAAAATAAGATAATAGATAGTGCTATAATTTTATTTTGAAATTAGAAGAAATAACTTCCTAATAAATAAAACTACTTAGCAGACATCAAATAATTCTTTTACGTAATAATCAGCACAATTTATCTCACAGTTAAAGGAATAAGATTTATTGCGTAGACTTTGAACATTAGATAATTCTAATTTCATAAATTAATCATCATATATACTATAAAAATACAGACACCAGATAATAAAAATTATTCTCTACATTAAGATATCAACAAAAATGAGGACAGCATACATTTCCTGTTTCATCTCCCAAAATAGCCAAATCTCCCAGATCTGCAAATCCACTTTTGTCTATATCTGCTCCATTACACCAATTATTAGAAGCATCACAAGAATTATACCAATGAGTCGGATCACTAAGAAATGCTAAATCACCACCATCAACCTTTCCATCTTTATTTATATCCGCACCATTACACCAATTACTTGGATACACCACCGTTTCAGGATTATGAACTCCTCCTCCCTCCCCTACTCCTGCTCCGCTACCAGGAGAACCTCCTCCCCCAGAAGTCGTTGCATTTGGGATAACAATTGGAACTGAAGGAGTCACACAATTAATGTCTGAAGAAACACAAATCTTTATTGCTCCTCCATACAAAATAAACTCTCCAGAAATAGAGACCTTGGATATTTCGCTACCATTTGAGTTAACTATCAAATTCGCAGATTCTCCTGCACTCACTCCACTTCCCAAACTCTCAACTCTACTAATTGTCTTCGCACTTCCGTCTTTATATTTCAAAGTAATCACTGTTTTATTAAGCATTTGAACACTCTCATTAGATATTGTAGACTTAAAGGCAATATTATAAGCAGGTTTGCCCGAAGCAGTAACCCTCACACAACTAACAGGTTCAACCTTATTATCCAAACAAATCTGCGCACCACCAACAGAAATTCCAGCATCCCTCAAAGTTGGTTGAATAAAAACCCATATAGCAGAAACCGCCCCAACTACCAACAAAACTATTAGAACAATAGTAACAATACCGCTCAACCCCTTATTACTCATATAGTAAACATACAAAAGTAGTTTATAAATTTAAGCTCATTTATTAATATCTACAATAAACTTATAAACCTCTTTTTACAATAAGGATGAGGAGATAAAAAAGAATGAAAATAAAACCTTATGTAGAAAAACTTTATGCATCAACAGAATACAAATCCTTTCAAAAAGAACACTCTGGAGCGTACATCACAGCAGGATTCTTTGTTCTTGATTTAGAAGCAGGAAAGCATATTCATCAAATTGACTTTTACGTTCCTAAAGAAAAAAAAGTTGCAGCATTCACTCTTGATCATGGAATAACAATGCAAATGCTTGCTCTCATTAACTCTAAAGTTCCAGAAAAACTAGATATTCAGACAAAAATTGACCTTGGAGCATTAAAAGGAATACTAGATGATGAAATGAAAAATAGAAATATTACTGAGGAAATAAAAAAGATAATTGCAGTTCTTCAAAATATAGAAGGTAAAAAAATATGGAATATTAACTGTGTTCTATCTGGAATGGGAATACTAAGGGCGCACATAGAAGATGACACACAAACTGTACTAAAGATGGAAAAAGCTTCAATAATGGATTACATAAGAAAAATGAACCCTGCTGATCTTCAAAAAATGAAGTCACAAGTTGGAGCAAACAGTACTCAGGAAGAAGTTCAACCAAACAATCAGCCAGAAAAAAACACAAAAGCAGATCCAAAAGAAAAGTTAAAACAACTCGAAGCACTTGAGCAAGCAATAGAAAAGGAAAAGAAACAAATCCAAGAATCAACAAAACCAAAAACAGAAAAAGCAAATATACCTTCTAAAGTAGTTAAACAATCATCACAAAAAGTGACTAAAGGGAAATAATTTCTATTCTATTGCATTTACCAACTAGCAAGTTTCTGCATACAAACAAACCCACTACGGCATAGTGTCCCTCTTCACATAACTTCTCCCCCTACTTATTTAATACTTAGAAAAACAAAGTTATTATCTAATAATTCTATTTTAAGTTTTAGTTAAGAAATGTTGTCCAACTTATTTATCCATATAGCAAGCTGTAAGATATTACTATAAATAAAATTATCTAAAGCCTATTCAAACTAAAATAGAAATTCACCCAGTTTTACTGGGCTAAAAAAATAAAAAAATAAAAAATTGTATACTTAAGCTGTACAAGCCGATGCCGACGACTGACACAATTGTGTTGATCCGTCTGCAAGAGTATATGTAGTACTTATCGTAACCTGATTAGCAGTTGTAGCAAGCGGAGCACTAGTTATATTCGAACTCGAAGCGCCATTAGCTATATGTGAGTCGCCAGCAAGATTAACGACAGTACCATCTGCAAGCTCAAACACTAAATTCACTGCACTAACAGACTGAACATTATTATCAGTATTTCTACTGTATGCAACAGTATAATCATTAGTAGTAGTGCTCTTCTTACAACTAATTGGATTAACAGTGCTAGTTATACAAACAGTCGCCTTATCAATAGACTTCCCTGCATTTTTCAAAGTTGGCTGAATGAACATCCATATAGCAGAAACCGCTGCAACTACCAACAAAATGATTAGAACCGTTGTGACAACATCACTTAAACCTTTTTTACCTTTCATTTTGACCTCCTTTTAGCTATTAAACTATAACTCACAAAAGTGCTGGATGTTTATAAATCTTTCTCACTCGACGCTACTTATGAGCAAACCAAAATTCAAGATTTCCCTTGTTCTTCCTATCCAATCTGCAAAAACCAAATCTTTCAAATTGGATCATTTCTCCCTCTTTTAAATCCTGAACAGCAGATTCTGCGATTCCTTCTATCCATTTTCCATTATCCATCAAAATTTTAACACTGACTCCTGAAGAAACCCAATTTATTTTCTGAATAGGTTTATTATCAGAAGAAGTCCATATCCCATTTACTACTGACTTAACAACTCGCTCTCCAAGTTCAAAATTATAAAGATGAATCAAACGAACTTCCTTCCCTTTTAACTGCTCAAAGTCTTTTTTAGAAATAAATAACTTTTCCCCAATTTTTATCTTTCTAGTTTCCTTTTTATTAGGATGTATCTGAACTTCAACCTCTTTAATTTCAGGATTTCCTTTAATTTTAAGTTCTATGGGATTTTCAACAAAAGAGTATCTATTTGCAATTGGATCAATTAGCTTTCTATTTATCGCAGCAATCATATTAAATTCCAAATTAACTTGACTTTTTTTCAATCCTATCTCTTTAACTAACTCGTATATTGCCTCTTTTTGTATACCTCTTCGTTTCAAGGCTCTCAAAGTTATCAATCTAGGGTCATCCCATCCTATCAGTTTACCAGAATCAACTAACTCTCGTATCTCTCTTCCCTTAGTTGTAAAATCTACAACATTAAATCGTCCATATTGAACAATTTGTTGTTTTTTCAACTCCAACAAGTCTTTAATATATTCCTGTAACTCTACTCTCATATCAAACTCATTACTTCTAAGAATTAAAGTAACACCCATTATGCTATCTTCAATAGGATTATAAAAATCATACATTGGCCAGACCTTATATTTTGTTCCAGTTCTGTAATGCTTAAAATCTAGAGATCTAAATATAACCGAGTCCCTCATTACATGATTCTGACTTTTCATGTCTCCCTTAATTCTAAGAACAGCTTCACCATCTTTATACTTTCCCTTTAAAAATAAAGTCCATTCTTCAATATTCTTATCTGTATTTTTACCTCGACACCCACACTCAATTCCCTTATGTCTAAAATCTTGCATTTTTTCTCTCTCACAAAAGCACATATACGCCTTTCCCATTTTTATCAATTTCTCAGCATTTTTGTATAGCATGTCCATATCATCAGAAACATATCTTATTCCATCTAATTTTATGTCTAAATAATCAAGAACATCTTCTTTCATTGCATCCACATATTCTTGAGATACTTTTTCAGGATTAGTATCCTCAAACCTCAGCAAACATCGTCCGTTATATTTCTTAGAGTAAAGATAATTCAAAAGAAAAGATAACCCATGCCCTAGATGATTATATTTTGACGGTTCAGGAGCAAGTCTTGTAACAACATTATTCAAACCAGAAACATCTATTTCAGGAAGTCCTTTTTCTTTTTCCTCATGAACAACCACTAAATTCTTATACTTCTCAAATTCTTTTTTCTGTTCAACCTTACTTAATTTACTAATTTCATTTACAATTTTAACAATTTCAGGCATCACATTCTTTATGTCCTTCTTGTCCAGCCCATGCTGAAACAATTTGGATAAAACGTTACCAGCATCAGTCTTTCCATATTCAATAGCATTCCTTAAAGCATATGCTTTTATTTCCTTTGAAAAATCTTTCATGAATATAACTACAAATCAGGTTATATAAAAGTTATTGATTATTCTCAAACATTTCCTATTTTTGATTCAACCTTGGAAATCTTTTCCAATAATCTTTCAATTTTATACTCCAAATCTTCCACCTTAATCCTAAGTGCATTTATATCTGAAGATGATGAAGACAAATCAGAAGACCCTGCACCAGAAACATTTGAAGTATTAGTTCCATAATATGAATCAGAACTTCCAGAAGAAGCAGAAGCCATTGAATCTAAAAAACCAAAGGGATTGCCCTCTCCATTTCCTTGAGATATAGCTGAACCTACTGGAACACTCGCTCCAGCAGACGAAGAAGCCGAGGTAAAATCAATCGTCTCACCAGAGGATTTTTGATCACTCTCTTTCAAAAGTCCCTTTTTCTTTAAAAGAGTATAGTCTACGTATTCATTATTCGCCTCTTTAAATAATCCCATTATTAAATTAATAACCTATTTTATTTAAATCTGTCTATCCTATAAGGCTTAAAAGTTGTCTTAACAACTTTTAAATAACGAGAATTTTCAATTCTCGGGATTAAAAATCTTCCTCAGAAGATTTTAAACATCAAAAACTTTTAGTTTTTGTGGCTTAAAAGTTCTAAGAAGGAACTTTTAAATAAACCCATTTCCTTAAAAAAACATAAAAGAGGATAAAATGACCATATCTATTCACAATCTCATTGCAACAATAAACCCAGACCTATTCTGCGATTCAGAGGCAAAAAGTGCAGTCAAGAAACTAAAAAAAACTAAGGGAATTGCCGAAGCAACAAAAGAAGCAAAAATAAAATCCTCATCGTATATGGATTTTATAGAAATAGTTCATAAAAATGCTTCAGCCCTTGCAGGAATAAAATCGCCCATAGAAAAACACACTCTTTCCTATGATTCATTTGGAGAAGGACTTGAAGCAGTTTACTTTTGGCTTCTTGATAAAATGGGTGAAGACTTAAAAGTTGATAAAATTACAGATAATTTCGTTGCTTCCCCAGGTTCAAATCACTTTGGAGAAATGGGAATAAGAATGTCAAAAATGCAGGAAGAAGCTTCGAAAATGTTAGGAGCAGCAAATACAGTAGTCAAATCTATACTTAATATCGTTTACGATTTAAAAGAATTTCAAACTCGTTTAGGAGTATATGACCGATTAAATTCAAAAGAAAAATCTATTAAAGATGCAGCATTACTTTCCCTAAAACAAATTTGGATGGATACTGTAGACATCAAAAGAGGAAATAGCTCAATAAAAGCACTAGCCCTCTCTCAACAAGGAGGATTTGTAACTCTGATAGATGCATTTATGGCAGCAGAAGACGAATCACTAACTTTTAAAGGCCAAGAAATGGATTTAAATGAAAGAATTAAAAGAATTATTCAGCAAAGAATAGTTGAATTTAATATCTGGTTAAAAGAATCTGAAAAAGAATTAAGAAAAAGATTTGAAATAGAAAAAACATATCTGAAAAGTCAAGTCAGTACAGTTCAACTCTATGCTCGTTGGGCAAAACCTTATTTAAGGGCTGCAAAAAAACTAGAACAATCTGAAAATTTCAACGGGAAAAATGAAATGGGAACTGCTACTCTTGTAAATTCATTTAATACTGCTTTATTTGAACTTGTATTATTAGGAGAAGGAAAGTATAACCCAGCAGATGACATTTCCAACGGAGAGCTTCCTCCTTCAATGAGAACCCTTGTAAAAGAAAAGAAGGTAAGAACATATCATCAAATAGTTTTAGTAGAATTCAACTTTAGAACTATTCCTGAAAGAACCCAGCAGGGATATGGTTTTAGAGGAAGAGTGGATATCACATTCACAAGTTATGCCTTAAATGATGATGAAATAAAACTTTTAAGAAAACAAATAGAAAAAGATGATATAAACGACGTTCTCGGGTTAATTGAAGGAGCAACAACAGAAAGCCTGTCACAGCTTCAATTAGATATAGACTCATTTCTAGGAAGCACAAAAGAAGAAGAAAAGGAAGAGGAAAAAGAAGACACAAATCCATTTTCTGCTTTGTTCTCAAGTTTCTCTGATTTGTTTGAATCTAAAAAAAATGAAGAAAAAAAGAAATCAGCTAAAGAAGAATCAGAAGAAATAAAACCAGACTCCTATATGGAAGAGATATTGAGATCTCAAGCACTAATCGACGCTAGAAAAAAGTGTTACAGACTATATGATAGTTATAAAAGAGCACATAAAATGCCAAGTTTGCCAGGATATGCCTAAAATGGCCAGAACAAAAAAGACAACTATTCTAAAAAGAGTAAAAATAAGAGAGATTAAAAGTAAGTTAAAAGTAAAAGACTTAAAAGATAACTCTGAAGAATTTGATGACGAATTTGAAGAAGAACCTGTATTTGTTCAAGAAAGACACACACCAAGAAGACTCACCTCAAAATTGAAAGTTCAACCAAGATCTTTGGAAGAAATTCCAGAGATAGAAACTGCTCCAGTCACCACAAATCAAAATAGAGAAGAAATAAAATATTCCTCTACTTCAAAAGGAACTGAAACAAGAATAAGGTATGAAAGCCTAAGCGGAGGAAAACTGGAAAATTATCAAGGAGTAGGAAAAGATAAATATCATCATACAAACGCAGTAAATGCTGAAGAAAAAATAAGAGAAGAACAAAAAGATAATAGAGCATACTCTGAAAGAAATCCATTCAACGATTCAAGCGAAAGACATTATCAACCAAATGCATTCGATAATGGACTAAATTCTAAAGACAAGGAAAAAAGTGAGAAGGAAAAGAAAAGAGTAATGATGTAACTGCTATTATTCTTCAAAATTACTTACGTTTAGTTCTTTTACCTTTTTTAAATATAAGTTTATATATTAAAAAGCCCACAATCAAAATGACAACAATCAAAATAATATAGATTTTTAATTTGTTGTAAGAATTATTATTACTATTTTCTATGGTTTCATTACTAACGTTTTGATTTTCCTGAGAAGAATTATTTTCTATCTCCTCATTAACCAACTTAGAGGAAATACTAATATCTGCTTTATATCCTTCAGAATTAATAATATTATGCAAAGTTATCAATAAAATTTTACCATCCAGAACAATCTCTTTTGTTTCTCCAACTACTAGATTAATTATCTGAGGATTAGATGCAATAACAACAGTAACCATAGTAGAATTAATTGCGGATAATGTTAGTGTATGTCCATTAGTTCTAATGGCTAGTTTTATCTTTTCAGATAATGCTAAAGATTGATTTATAACTCCTGAATTGGATAAATCGGTTGATTCATAATCATAAACCTTTGCAACTACTGTTCCTCCTCCCCCTCCACCACTGCTACTTGAACTAACTACACTCTGAGAAGATGTTATAGTAAAAGAATACTGCGTTGAGTTTCCTATGTTTCCATATACATCAGTACAATTAATACTCCAACTATGACTTCCTGCACTAAAAGACGTAGTAAATGTTGTATTTTGCTGATTTATATCAACCGAAGAATTAAAACTGGCAACACTTCCATCAACTATAAGAGAACAATTAGTATTGCTAATATCAGAAACATTAAACACAAAATTCAGAGAAGTTGATTCTGTGCTAAAAGAATTAGATGGAGAAATCAAAGAAATAACTGGAGCAACAAGTTCAGGATCCGTTTTAAAATTAAGAGTATTTAACGCTCCTAAAACAATAGTAACATTAACACGTCCCTCCGAATTAGAATTAAGAGTACAATTAGAATTCAAAGAACAAGCAATACCATCATAAGATATGTTATAGATGCTATGCGATAAATTAAGTGCAACAGTAAAATTACCTCTTCCTTTTAATTGCAAAGTTGCATTTTTATTGTCATTATCATCGAACACATTAGAAAGCAATTGAGCATTAACTATATCACTTCCATTCTCTCCACTTAGCTGAACAATTCTAGGTCCTGTATAAAGATAAGTAAAATCAACAAAAGACTGCTGACTAAGATTTGAAAGAACAGAAGGTGTTGTTGCGGTCAATTTCAATGAAATCCAATAGGGCCTCCATAAATAATCAGAAGTCAAGTTTAAACGAGTAAAATTGTTTACTCCAAATTTATAAAAATTATAACTTGTAATAACAGTTGTATAGTCTCCGTCTGTAGAATATGTTGCCCATTTTTCAAATTTAGAGCTAACACCACCATATGCAAGGTAAAACCATCCTACAGAAATATTTCTAATCACAAAATAAGGAAATGTAATCATATCGGGCTGATATTGAACCCACTGTTCACAATGTCTTTCCTCAGAAGTGTTAGTTGGATAATTAAGGATAGAACCAGAATCTGAACCATACCACGCCAATGGCTGTCCATGAGTAGGTTGATTTGCATGAAAATACATCCTCTGAGTATCTGAACTTACGTTTCCAACCAAAAAAATGAAATTTCTCATTTCAGTAATATTTTCATCTAAAATAGAAACATTTAACTTGAGAGTATAAATTCCTTGATTCATAGCACTAAAGTTTATAGTTAAATTTTCAGACCTATTTGAAGCCAAATATACCGAAGAAGGATATATAGTAAAATTATAGCGATAATTATAACTGGCAGTATTATTTGGATACAATATCGAAAATCGAAGAGAAATATTTGAATACTGAGCATAAGTTCTAGCAACAGATTCTAAGTCTAGCGAAGAATTAATCAAACTAGTTGCTAAATTATCAGCAAAACTGGAATTTTTAACCACAAAACTGGCCTCACTATAAGAAAAAGTTTGTGCATTGAGGTTAGAACTTACAAAATTGAATAAATTATCAACAGCGTTATACAAATCAAAAAGTATAGAATTAGAATTAGCAGTTATATAACTAAAATTATTATTTCCACTATTCATATATAAATCAAAGCCCTTTCCATTAAAGTTAGAATTTACAAAATTGAATAAATTGTACTCTGCACTATTAAAAAATACTCCGGCTGAATTAGAAGTAATATTTAAAAAATTAAAATTATTATAATCAACATTATCCAAATAAACTCCTGCATAATTAAGTACTGCAGTTACCGAATTAAAAGTATTGTTATAAGATGACCCTGTCAACTGAATACCTCTAAAATTATTTAAAATAGTTAAATTTTGAACTGTTAAATTTTGAATTGAAGATAAATATAATCCAAAATTATTAAAATTCACTGTATTATTTAGTAGAAGCGAATTATGTGCACTACTTAAATAAATTCCATACGCTCCTCCTTGACTTAAATTAAGAGTTACATTGCAATTTTTAATAGTAGAATTAATTTGATTAGAATATATCCCTATTCCAAGCAAAGAAATATTTTTAATATAAAATCCCTTGCAATCCAGTACAATATTTTGTGCAGAAATATTGAAACACCCTGTATTATTGATTTGGTCTCCTTCTAAATTGTTAATCATATCATAAGTGGTATTTGTCTGATTCAACTCTCTGCAAGAATTAACATTAACTGCATTAACCAACCCAATAAAAGAAAATAACGAAAATACAAAAATCGCTAAGAAAACCTCTCTATTATTCATAAAAACACATTAATCCCTTTCCTTTTTATAGCTTTCTCTTTAGTTTTGTGGTTAAAAATCTTCCTCAGAAGATTTTAAACATCAAAAACTTTTAGTTTTTGTGGCTTAAAAGTTCCCGAAGGAACTTTTAAATAAACCCATTTCCATTAATAATGGATAACAAAATGGGAGGATATGAAAGTTTTTATGGCAGTTCAAACTATGGACTTAAGTCTAACTATGGAAATCCAATTAGTAACTATACTCCAGCAGGAAGTATTAATCTAGCATTAGATCCCAGAACAGCCAATCAACTCAAAGAAGTATCTAAAAACCTTAACGCTGGAGCAAAATCTATGGAAGTTCAGCTAACTTTTCCACAAGTAGCAGAATCAATTCCAGATTCTCACTTAGAAGAAATAAACAGATTAAGAAAATTAACCAATATTGACCTTACTTTACACGGTCCACTTGTTGATCCAACTGGATTTACTGGAGAAGGAAATTTCGATCCAATAAAACAAAAACAAGCAGAAAGACAAATGTGGAATGCTGTGCAAAGAGCAACAAAGATTAATCCAGATGGAAATGTTATTGTCACTCTTCACTCAAGCAATGGAATGCACGAGCCAGAAACAAGATATTGGGATGAAAAGAAAAATAAACATGTAGTTTCAAACATTGCAGTAGTAGATGAAAGAACAGGACAAATTGGACAATTGCCACCAACAAATGCAGACTACTTATTAGAACAAGAAAAAGTAGCCGAAAAAGAAGGAAAGTCAGTAGCAGAATTAAGCCTAGAAAAAAGAAACAGAGAAATCTGGCTAGACCAACTTTCTGGATTAAATCTGGAATTGCAAAGAGCAAAAGAAGTTTTGGATAGAAGAATCATGACTCCAGAAGGAAAAATAGTAAAAATGGGAGGAGATGAAGGACAAAAAAATGCACTAGAAATGTTTAAGTTACATAAAGAAGGAAAAGGAGAAGAAATAGAAAAGGTAGCTTTAGAATTAGCTAAAAAGTTCCCAGAAGAGATTAAACAAAAAGAGATACTAGAAAACACAAAAGAACAAATAGAAAACCTAGAACGTGCAGACATTTACATAAGACACTCATTCAATCAATTCAAAGAGTTATATAACAGAGCATATGGTGCAATTGAAAAAGATAAAAATGAACTAGACAAAGAAAAAATGGAAAACATAAAAAATAAAATAACAAAAGCAGTTGATACCAAAACAGGATATCTAAAGGACCCTTCTGAACTAATAAAATTTGCAGATACTTTAACTGAAAGTATACAAACAATGAATTCAATCACGGAACCAAAAATGTTCAAGCAACTAAAAGAATTTGCCATTGAAAAATCAGCAGAAACATTCAGTAACATTGCTCTAAATGCATACAAAGAATTTAAAGATAAAGCACCAATTCTAAGTATAGAAAATCCACCAGTAGGAATGGGATTAAGTAGAGCTGAAGAACTGTCTACATTAATAGAAGAATCGAGAGAACAATTCAAAATAAAACTTATAAAAGAAGGACTAAGTGAATCAGAAGCAAAAAAACAATCTGAAAAATTAATTGGAGCCACATGGGATGTAGGTCATATCAATATGCTTAGAAAATATGGATATGGAAATAAACAACTTCAAGAACAAGCAAAAATAATTGCTCCCTTTGTAAACAAGATTCACCTTTCTGATAATTTTGGATATGAACATACTGAACTTCCAATGGGAATGGGAAATGTTCCTATGGCGGAACACCTAGAAGAACTTAAAAAAGCTCATGGAGAAAAAATGAAAGAAATTAAGCAAGTCATAGAAACTGGAAACTGGTATCAGCATTTTCAAACTAATCCATTTGTAGAAACTCTTGCAGCATTTGGTTCTCCAATATACGGAGCAGGAAGCCAGCAATGGAACCAAGTAGCAAATGGATTTGCAGGTTATTTTTCAGGATACGGATTAAACCCAGACGTCCATCATTCATTATATGGTGCAGGATTTGCAAATCTTCCAGCAGAATTAGGTGGCCAAATGCAAGGAAGAAGTAGACTTTCAGGTGCACCAATAGAATAATATATATTCTGATACAGATATATCTTTAAATGAATATCAATTTGATAAAAAATGGTTGAATTCAACGTAACAGAAGGAAAAACTCTCTATAAAGAAGGAAAAATAGAAGTCAGATATTTCAAAAATTCATTTGATGAACATAATGTTTGGATAGATAATACTTGTTTCTTACTTCAAAGAGGATGTTTAGAAGAATTTGCGCTAAAAACTCATTCAGCAAGATTAGAGCAATGTTTGAGAACTTATGATGAAACTCTTCCCTATATACTTAGAGAAAATAAAATTTCTCCAGAAACATTTGCATTAATTCTGGCTAGAGCAAAAATAAGTGAATTAGAAGTAGAATTAAGAGATGCAAGAAGTGAAAAAACAAGTTAAGTAAAGGTTCATAAAAACAAACTAAAATTAATTTTTACATAAGAAGATTTAAATAACTAACTGTGTATCTCTTACTGTATTCAATGGAATCAAAAAAACAGGTGAAGAAAAAAACACAGAATGTTATAGAAAAACCTTCTGTGTTTGAAAATGAAAGAGAAATGGCTTTAGATTTCGCTATGAAAGTTCAGCAGAAGTTTGATAAAATAATTAAAGCAGTAGTTTTATTCGGCTCGCAAACAAAAAACGAGTCCCTCCCTGGTTCAGATATAGATTTAGTAATCATTATTGATGATGCATCCATACAGTGGGATATGGAATTAATAGCATGGTATAGAGAAGAATTAGGAAAATTAATTCAAAACTCAAAATACGAAAAGGAACTCCATGTAAATACTATAAAATTGACCACTTGGTGGAATGACTTAATGTATGGAGACCCTGTAATAATTAACATTCTAAGATATGGTGATGTGTTAGTCGATTATGCGGGATTTTTTAATCCGCTAAAAATACTTCTTCAAGAAGGAAAAATAAAATCAACCCATGAAGCAGTTTATGTAGCTCTTGAAAGATCTCCGAATCATCTTCTAAGAAGCAAGATTTCAAAAATAGGAAGTATAGATGGAATATTTTGGAGTATGGTAGATTCAGCTCAGGCAGCATTAATGACAGTAGGAAAACTTCCGCCAAGTACAGAACATATTCCTGGAATGCTTCGAGAAACTTTTGTTCAAAAAGGAATGTTAAAAGAAAGCTATGCAGATGCTCTTAGAGACCTTTATGCAATTCATAGAGGAATAAATCATGGAAAAATACATGACATTCCAGGAAAAGATATTGACGAATGGTATAAAGTAGCCGATTCATTTTTGAACGAGATGTCTAGAATAATCAATACAATAATAGAATCTCAAAAGAAATAGAAATAATTTTATTATTGCTGTTTCAATGCTGAATAAGCCAGTCTAATTGCCGTCTCTTCAAGTTTTGAATTTCCACTATCTGCCATTTCATGAACAGCTCCTGCAACTATTTCTCTCACCTTATCTAGATAGTCCTCTCCAACTTGTTCTTTCAAAACCTCATTAGTATGTGATTTAACTGCACTCAATGCATTTTCATAATCTTTAGAACTTAATTCTCTAACCATCGTAGATGCTACTTTTGATACTGCAGAAATAGTTGCTTCGTTATAGTTTTTCCCTGAACCTCTTAAAGACTTAACATATTTAGACATTCTATCATTCTGAACATGTTCCAAATAAGGAACAATAACCTTTTCCTCTTCTTTATTAAGACGTTGACCTGCCTTAACTTTTTCCAATAGAACGTCTGCCTGTAGTATCATCCTATACGCATCCACAAGAGGTCTATGTTCATGACTAATTCTTTCACTAACCTCTTTGCTCAAAGCAAGAGCCTCCAAACCCTTAGCAAACTTTCCACCTTCTTTCAAAACCTCGTCCGATTTACCTGCCAAAGTAATCGCAGCATCACTTTTAGATGTTAAATATCTTGATTCAAATCCTGCTGTAATTATTTCATTTCTCTTTGATTCAGGAAGACTAGCAATATATTGATTTCTTTTTTCTTGATCCCAATTATCCCAATCATTAGCTCCAGTACCTAAAATTGCTTCACTAACTCCTAGAGGTTCAGTAAGTAATCCCTCTAAAGAATACGCCTGTCTATTATTAAACGCTTTAGCTCCATGTACTGAGCTTGATAATGCTTCCTTAATTTGATCTCCAATTAAATAAATTTCTGCTCTTTTAAGAAAATTTTCTCTCTCATTAATAGATTGTCCATCTGTCATAATTTTTATAGCCCTAAAGAGTATTTAAATCTTTCTATTGTATTAACTATAGTGTAGTAACATAATTCTATATCTGCAAATTCGATTATAAAAATCGTTCTTTCAGTCTAACAAAAGTCAAATCCCAACACTATCTTTATGAAATCTTCAATTTCCGTTATTCTGTCTTTATTTAATGAAACCTGTAATCCGTAGCTAGTGGGTTTTGTTATAAGAAGTCCTGCTTTAATCAATTGATCCGAGAGAATGTCGCATTATCGGGCGGTAAATTAGGTGTCGCATGACGGGAGTTATTAATACAATTGAGCAAATTCAGGTTCAAAACGCCCCATCTTCAACTCATCTACAACTTTTTCCATTTTTGACAAATGACTGCCAATATGATTAGTTAAAATTCTGTAATGTTCAACTTCCCTTTCATCAAATTGCTTTTTGTTATTATCATAATATTTTTGTTCTTCTGATAAATCATCAGCAAGAGGAAATGAGCTTTCTTGACTAAATCTTCTTAGATAATTTCTGCATGATTGAGCATTTACCCTAATTTCTTTTTGAGCTAAATCAATAATTCTCGTATCGCTACTCAATTTAGGTAATTCTTCTAATAATCCTTTCTCTTTGTCTTCTAAGGTTTTAAGCCATTGTTCTAACATACAATTTTAAGAATATAGCCTATTTTTAAACTTTATTGATAAAATCTTATTGATAACAAAATCGTAATTAAAACCAGAAGAGTTGGAAAATCAGACTTATTCAAACTTAACACTAACAACCCTGCAGTAAAACAATTAATAAAACTTGATTGGAATTTGATTAAAGGTTCAGAACAAGAAGTTTATGCTTAACTAAAAATATTCTCCCTAATTTCTTCTAATTAAATAGCCAAGAAGTTCAAAACTCCTGCAAACGTAACCCATAACAAATAAGGAACTAACATCCATGCAGCCTTTCTATCCAATCTCCATGCTAAGGAAATAGCCCAAACTATCGAGATGTCTAACAAAACAATGTCTATAAATGCAATAGCTGAATTCTGTAGCCCAAAGAAAAAGAAGCTCCATAATGCATTCAAAACCAAATTAAACCCAAACAAAACTCCAACTGCTCTTCTTTGTTTCATGCTATAGGCACTACTCCAACAAAAATAAAGAGAAAATGCAATTAAAATAAAAAGTATAGTCCATACGGGACCAAAAACCCAATCAGGTGGAGTAATAGAAGGTTTAACACCTAGATACCAATCACCCTTCACGCCAGAACCAGTAAAAATGCTTCCAAACGCTGAAACACCTATCATAATAGCAAAGCATATTGTAAGTAACCCTCTATTCCACTCTCGCTTCATCTAATAAAAAGAGACAGGAAGATTATAAACTTAACTCTCCATATCAAAACACTTAAAACCCATTTAAACAATCATAATATATGGAAAATAAAAAGAAGAGGATAATTATTTCTGCACTAATATCATTAATTATTTTTGTCGCACTAACCATTGCAGTGATTCAACAAAATTCAACAATGAACAGTATAGATCTTTCAATTCAACAAAAAGTTTCAACAATAAGAACAAGTTCGGGAATATCTTTCTTTCAAACTCTCACTACAATACTAAATCCGGAAACACTAATAGCTATATTAGCTCTAATGGGATTTTATTTTTATTACAAAAAAAAGAACAAACTTGCAGGATTTCTAATTCTCGGAGCAGGATTAAGTTTTATAATCAAAGAACTTCTTAGTCTTTTGATTCAAAGAACTAGACCAATTCCTTATTTCATTGATGCTATTAGCTTTAGTTTTCCAAGCGGTCATGCAATAGGAGCAACGGTCTTTTTCCTAATTCTCTTTTTCATTCTAAGACCTAAAATTAAATCCAAACTCTCTAGAACTCTAATTCTCATGATTTCTATAATCATATTTTTATTAGCCTCGTTTGCAAGAATCTACCTAAATGTCCACTGGTTCTCAGATGTCCTTGCTAGCATCTTTCTAGGCACATTTGTAATTTGTCTTTCGTGGTTGATAGTCACAAGAAATAAATATAGTTCTTTGAATTAGTTATAAAAAGCTACTATATCTTGCTCCATAAAACATCTATAATTTTTCTTTTTACTTTCTCACGTAACTTGTATGTATTTCCCCAAATTGCATAGGCTTGCCAACCTTGATAAGACTCATGTATACTATCAAAATTTAGAACTCCTTTTTCATAAAGTTCAATTTTCCTAAACATTGATTTATAATTCCTTTTTCTCAAGAGTCTTCTGTGATTAAAATTTCTAAAACCTACGAAATCAACTCCTCTTGAAAGAGAAATAACTCTGGATTTATTAGGATGCAATTCAATTTTTAAATTTTCTTTTAAGAAACCCTCAATTTGTTTTTTCCAAACTTTTAGTTGTTTTTCAGACTTATGAAAGATAACAAAATCATCAACATATCTGATATAATATTTTACTTTTAGAGTGTGTTTGACAAAGTAATCTAACTCGTTGAGATAGACATTAGCAAAAAATTGAGAAGTATAATTTCCCAAAGGCATTCCCTTAACTCGTTCTCCCCCCTCCTCCGAAATATTAGTCTGATTATTTAGAATCTGTTTGATGAGCCAAATAACCTCTTCATCTGCTATTTTCTTTCTCAAAATATTAATTAGAATTTCATGATCAATTTCTTGAAAGTAGTGCTTTATGTCTGCCTTAAAACAAAAAGCTCCTTGAGAAAAATTTTGGGTAACTTTTCTCTGAAACTTCCTAAATCTCTTCAAAGCGAATGTCGTTCCTTTTCTCATTTGATTAGCACAAGAGTCATATATAAACAACTTTTCCAAAAAAGGCTTAATTACATTGATTAAAGCATGATGAACTATTCTATCTCTAAAATCTGATTTAGAAATAACCCTAGTTTTAGGGTCTCTTAGAACAAATGTATTCAATGGGCGAGGTTTGTATGTCTTATTAGTTAATTCATAATGTAAATCTAATAAATTCTTTTCAGAATCCTTACAAAACTCAATCACATCTTCTCTGCCAGTTTTATCCTTTTTTGCTTTTCTCAATGCAATAAACAAATTTCCCATTGATGCTAGAAAATAATATAATTTATTATAGGTTTTCATTGTGAATCAATCATGCATGATTTTAGAGCTATTTGACCATTCGAGTTCGAGTTAGCAAGATTCTCGTTGTTCGAGTTAACATTGAGGTTCCTGTTCAAATACAACCTCGATAGGATAGCCTTTTACTTTTCATGTCACCATCACTTCAGGTTTCATATTTCTATTACTATCTGTTGCGATTGTATTTTATAGCTTAAATTAAGCCATAAGCAAAGGGCGTGTAGCTCAATCAAATATACGTGCATGATTGAGAATTTTAATTAAAAATACGCTCTTTTATTAATTTCGTTGAACGAATATGCCCTATTGAAACATACTATTTTCAAGTTCGCTTTTCATCTTTTCCTACCTTCTCTTCCTATGGAGCTCCAACCCCAAATTTTTTCGGCACGGTGGCTTCGCCACTGACGCAAACTACCTGACCACCCGAGCCCGAGTAAGCAAGATCCTCGTAGTTCGAGCTAACATCGAGGACCCCGTACAAATACAACCTCGATAGTCCAGAATTTATAGTCCATAATTGTCTATTCTTTCCATTTGGATCTGTACTATAAATCTGACTAGGTAATCCAGTTTGAGGATTCATTTTAGCAGAATCAATATAACTTCCGTTTTTACTCATCAGAATGGGTGCCTCAAAACATAAATCAGGATTGTTTAGAACAAAAGCCAATTTATGAGGAGAATTGGAATCTTTCTTTAATGATAGAGCATTTAGAGGAATTACATATGCACTATTATTTTTCAGTGAGGGATTATGTCTCCTCAATTGTACAGAAATATTCTTTGCCAGATACTCATTTGGATCTGCATCAGTTCTCCAAATTAAAGAAGATTCTTCATAATGATTTGCAAATTCAATACTTTTTTTATTAAGAATTGCCTCCAATTCTCCTTGAGTTGCAGTTCTTATTTTCATTGGACTTAGAATCTGATTTGCAAGTATAACTGCAAATGGATTTGAGCCAGTAACAACTTTACCACTATCATCCCAATTCAACACTTTCAATGCAGAAGCGTCTGCATAATCTCTCTTTACTCTTGCATTATACTCCTGAAGAAAATCTTTTCCAAATTGTCCTTTTAGCAAGAATGCAGATTTGAAAGTTATGACTCCAGTTGGTACTGGAGAAACTACTCCTGCATTTGGATCAGGTTGAACAACAGGAGCTACTGGAGCAGGAGGCAATTTAGCCTCTTGGTTTTTTCTCTCTGCATATCTCATCAGCCAAGATTGATATAAATCAGAGTTGCTCATTATTTTCCTCCTCTGATTTAAGCAAAATGTCTAAACCTTGTTCGAGTGCGTGACTTTTATTTCTAAACTTGCCAAGTTCAACTAAGTTTTCAATTAGTTTTATCTTTTCTCCATCTATACTAATACTCAATTTTTGTTTCATTCTGAACCTCCAATGATTTTAGGACTTTGTTTATAATAACTAGATACAAATGACACCATTGCTTTTGATAAGTCATCGTCTCCATTTACATTTACAACTGGAATGCCTATTCCCTTCAAGTAATTAGAGAAAGCAGTATCTCCGCCTATCTGAATGTGAGCATAATCTGATGTTCTAACCTTCGCCTCGAACCTTGTCTTTTGTGTATCATCTATACTAAATTCTCCATCAGAAATAGATAATACTAAAGAGTTCTCTTCCAATTCACTTTCCAATCCATTAATATCTAAAGAAGTTCCTCCAGAAGGTTTAGTTAATAATGACTTTGCAACAAGTGCAGAATTGCCTCTTACACTAGACTCTCCAGAGAATCCTATAACTCTATTCTCGATATACTGCCCAACTCCCTGTCTTTCGAAAAAATTGTCTATTCCGAAATATCCTTTCAGAGCAAAATGATGCTTGCTATTATCACCCCATGAAATATAACTTGTATTTCCAATATTCACAGGATTTCCTGATGCATCTGTTTCATTTTTAGTATTCAAAGCCATACTTCCAGACCTATCTATTAAAGCCAACTTGAAATTTGGAAATTTGTGAGGATGCTTTTTATATGAAACTGGATAATCAATTTGATGTTTTGTAGTTCTTACTTCCCATTCTCCATCTTTTAGTCCTATTCCTTTAAATTTGAATTTTCGTTCATCCTCTTTGACAAATCTTCTTCCAAATCTAACTAAAGGCATTGACTGACTTGCAGAATAATGAGTTGTTTCAACTGGAACTTCTTTTGAAATTCTTCTATATAAATCATAAAGTTGCTCTTCCAAGTTTCTATGAGCCAATGGAACTTCACCTGCCTGATACCTACCAAATGCAACATTCTGTCTATTAATAGGCATTTTCATTTCTCTGTCAAATGGATTTCTTTCCTCGGAATTTTCATCTCCTTCACCAGAGCCAAACATTTTTTGCTTTGGAATGTCATCCAACAGTTTACCCAAATTAACTGCAAAATTATATCCCAATTGACCCCACATTTCTGCTCTTTGCTTTAAATCCCTCCGATTGAACAATTTCTCAAATCCCTTCTTTTCATGGAGTCTAAAAACATTTTCTTCCTGAACCATAGTTTTCATTTCCCCTAAAAATCCATTCACTGCTTCATCTACTTCTTCTTTTCCAGTAAAAAATCTCCTCAACAAAGTATAATCAGAAGCATTACCTGCCAATCTCAAATTAATTTTCACAAATGCTTCATAAAAAGGATTGAACTTGCCCCTTTCTGAATTAACAATTCCCTGATTATTCCAAAATAATGTCTGCCCTGCAAAATTTGTATGCCTTCTACAATTAACATTATCTAAAACATCTTCAAATGCATTTGTTACATATGTTTCGAGTCCTTTTTTCCCAACTGAATCCAGTCCCCTAGTAATTGCATCTTTTATTCTTTCATGCGTTTCTATATCATAAGGACATCCGTACCTTTCTCCAACTTTATTTTCCCTGTGTCCTGTTTCATGTTGCAAAATATCTTCTCCCACTTCCAGCAAGACATCTTTCATACTTTTCTTATATACAAACGATTGAGTTTCCTCATCTGGAACTAAATTCAAATCTTCTCCATATGAAATACCTATTTCTTTCCAATCGGTAGTAATATATGCTGCAAGTGATTTCCCTCTAACTTCTTCCACTCTTAATCTAGTTCCAACTAAACCTATCCTATTCTTTTTCTTTTCGAGTTTTTGTTTAATTTGTTCAAGTTCGCTTTTCATCTTTTCCTACCTTCTCTTCCTATGGAGCTCCAACCCCAAATTTTTTCGGCACGGTGGCTTCGCCACTGACGCAAACTACCTGACCACCCGAGCCCGAGTAAGCAAGATCCTCGTAGTTCGAGCTAACATCGAGGACCCCGTACAAATACAACCTCGATAGTCCAGAATTTATAGTCCATAATTGTCTATTCTTTCCATTTGGATCTGTACTATAAATCTGACTAGGTAATCCAGTTTGAGGATTCATTTTAGCAGAATCAATATAACTTCCGTTTTTACTCATCAGAATGGGTGCCTCAAAACATAAATCAGGATTGTTTAGAACAAAAGCCAATTTATGAGGAGAATTGGAATCTTTCTTTAATGATAGAGCATTTAGAGGAATTACATATGCACTATTATTTTTCAGTGAGGGATTATGTCTCCTCAATTGTACAGAAATATTCTTTGCCAGATACTCATTTGGATCTGCATCAGTTCTCCAAATTAAAGAAGATTCTTCATAATGATTTGCAAATTCAATACTTTTTTTATTAAGAATTGCCTCCAATTCTCCTTGAGTTGCAGTTCTTATTTTCATTGGACTTAGAATCTGATTTGCAAGTATAACTGCAAATGGATTTGAGCCAGTAACAACTTTACCACTATCATCCCAATTCAACACTTTCAATGCAGAAGCGTCTGCATAATCTCTCTTTACTCTTGCATTATACTCCTGAAGAAAATCTTTTCCAAATTGTCCTTTTAGCAAGAATGCAGATTTGAAAGTTATGACTCCAGTTGGTACTGGAGAAACTACTCCTGCATTTGGATCAGGTTGAACAACAGGAGCTACTGGAGCAGGAGGCAATTTAGCCTCTTGGTTTTTTCTCTCTGCATATCTCATCAGCCAAGATTGATATAAATCAGAGTTGCTCATTATTTTCCTCCGCCACTTTGATGTACTTGTTCCACAATTTCTCTAAGCTTAACTCTTGCAGAAGAGTTATCTAATTTATTCTTCTGAGCATAATCCTCTATCGCTTCTCTTACTGGAGACCATTTTCCCTTAACAGGTGAAATATCATTTAACAAATCTGCATCAGTTACTCCTGCCTCCGCCAAAGCAACTGCCTCCTCGAGTTTTGAAGATTTTTCAGATATCTCTGTTCTGTTCCCAGAATCGTTTCCAAGAAGAGTATCAAACGCAGAATAAACATCCCCTCCATGTTCCTGCTCAACATATCTAGGAGCCATTACTCCAGAATATGGAATAGTAAATCTCAAAGCATCCAAAAACAAAGGAATTACTTGAGGATTTTCTCCCTTTGCTTCTCCAATCATTTGCAAAGCACCTGTAAGAGCTATTGCAGACAAAACGCCTCTAGGAGAAAGAGGAAATAATTTATTTTCATCATTATCAGTTTTGATTCCTTCCAAATTTGGCCATCTTGAGTCACAGGCAATTTTACTATTTCCCTTTACATTTTCCAAATAGTCAAGTCCTTCAGTAAAATAAACACCTAAAATAGGAAGAATTGGATGAGTCTCTCTTCCTTTAAACTCTCTATTTAACGCCAAAATTTCTTCTCTTGTAATTCCTTTGGTATTAGTAGGCATATCCGATTGAGGACTTCTCTTACCTCTAAAAACATCTAAAAGATTAACTGGTCTTGCTCTATAATCTGGATGATCTAATTTGACAATTAAATGCATTCTGTCTTTTAGAGCCCTATCAGAATCTGATACTCCCACATACTCACCATCACCCAAGTTTCCAGTTGCAAAACCTACACTATATCCATCAGTTCCCAAATTCAATATTCTACCATCGTGAACCAATTTTCCATCGAAAAAGTCGAAGAAATAGTTCTGTACTATTGGAGGTGCTCTATTTAGCTCATCTATAAAGAACAAGTTCTTTCTCACATTTTCAGTCAATTGAACTAAATCTCTGTCAGTTACTGCATTTTTAATTTTATCAAGTCTCATTTGCTTTAGTAATTCAGAAGGCTCAAAATCAGGTCTTCCCATAGCATAGCAAGAAGAATCTGGAAAACATCCTATTAAGTCATTGCCAAGCTGAGTTTTTCCTCTTCCAGTGCCTCCAACAAAATAGGCATTCAGTCTTGCAATTAATGGAGCTTTTACTAAAATATCTCTTGCAGTAAAAGATGCACCTCCAAGAGAGATTACTCTATCATTTTGATAACTTCCACTTTCCAATTTTTCTATTGCTAACCTATTATTTTCGGATACCATATTTTAACTTAAAAGTAGTATAAAATACTACTATTTAAATCTTTCTACTAGTGTAACTATATAATGACACTATGATAAACACCTAAACCAAAGTAATAATTTATTAATATTCAAATCATAAAGCCCTATGACACAACATACATTTATTATAGAACATCTAGAACCAGAACTATTTCCTTGGTGCTTAATAGAATACAAACATATCTCTAAGTTAATCGGGAAAAATAGCCTCTGGTTTACTAACATCAAAAAGAAAGATAAAAATAAATTGGAAAAATATGGAAAAATTTTCCAAGAATCAATAAAAAATCTCCCACTAAGTAATCTTTGTGTCTTAGATCCTGATGGAGAAAAAACACTCTCGCCTGAAGATTCTAAGTTTAGCTATTTCGTTTTTGGAGGAATTTTAGGAGACAACCCTCCAAGAAAACGAACAGGTCCAGAACTAACTAAATTTCTCCCTAATGCAGAAAAAAGAAACATAGGAAAAGAACAATTCAGCACAGATAATGCTGTTTTTGTAACCCATAGAATACTATCTGGAACTTCATTGAATGAAATGCAATTCCAAAATGAAGTAGAAATAAGAAAAAATAAGATTGAGTCTTTCATTCTCCCATACAAATATAATCTAGTAAATGGAAAGCCATATATAAGTAAAGAATTAGTCAGTTTTCTAAAGAAAAAGAAAGGATTCTAATTAGTAAAATTTATAAACTATAGCTCTCTATAGAATAATATGGTTACCACAATACAAATCGATGAAAGTCTAAAAAATAGACTAAATTCTATCAAGATACATAAAAGAGAAACATACAACGATTTAATTTTAAGATTAGTTCATTCATTCTCCCCAAAAAATCAAGATAAAGAAAGTCTTGTAGAAACGATAGAAATCCTGTCAGATCCTGAAATTATGAGGGGAATAGCAAAGGGAATAGATTATTATAATAAAGGAAAGTTCAAAACACTAAAGCAAGTAAGAAAGGAGATAGAATAGAATGCCTTTTGAGGTGATTCTTTCAGAGGAAGCAGAAGCATTCATAAAGAAATGTGATAAATCTACTGGAAATAGAATTTTAGACAAAATTGAATTATTATCCGAAAACCCTAGATTAGGAAAACCTTTAACAGCAACTCTTGCAGGCTTTTGGAGTTTAAGGATTGGAGATTACAGAACAATTTATCAAATAAAAGACAATGAACTTATTGTGTTAGTTATCAAAATAGGACATAGAAAAAATGTTTATGACTATACTCCCAAATATCTTTTCTTATGAACTGTCATATACCTTCTAATAAAATACTTTACAAAACCCTCTTCATCTTTTTGTAATGCCTTATAATACGAACGTCTTTTTTTGTATTCTATTATTAACATAGGATATCCTGCCTTCCACAAAATATCATTCATTAATAATCTTCCAATTCTTCCGTTTCCATCGCCAAAAGGATGAATCTTTTCAAATTTATAGTGTGCTCTTGCAGACAATTCAACTGGATTAATCTTCGATTGCTCGATAAATTTTATCATTTTATCCATCATTCCTTCTACTTCCTGCCAATCCGGAGCAAGATATAATCCAATTCTCACTAAATAGTCTCTAAATTTTCCAGAGATATCAGATTTACTCTCTCCAAATATCCTTTGATGCCATCCAAGAAGCAACTTATTAGTTATCTTTTCTCGTTTTTCTAGCATATTTAAAAATACATTACTATGCGCCTCTGCTTCCCTCACGTCTCTTATGGGTTTGTTAGGAGAAATTTTATCTTGAACAATTTCTCTAACCTCTTCCAAGGTAATAGTAGAACCTTCTATAGCGTTAGTATTATAAGTAAAAGCAATAGATATCTCTTCCAATTCTTTTTTCTTTACACTTTCAGGAATATTTTTCCATTCTTTTTGAAAACTGTTTCTTATTTTTTCTATTCTATTCCAAAAATCTTCATTTGCCTCTCTCTCAAATTCTCTTTCTATTTCTTCAATATTTTTGGGAATTTCTTTGCCCAAGTATTTTTGCTTGCTTATTACCTTATTTCCTTTCCTTATATTAATATAAAGATAATAATACTTACTTTTTCCTTTTATTTTTTCCCTTATGACCATATAATACTATGCTCCTACATATTTATATACTTTTGTATAATAAGATATAATGTAGGAGTATAAGGAGTATCATTTTTCAACCAAATAAACCAAATTACTTGCCTCGTTGCCATCAACAACCTTGACTTTTCTAAATTCTCTTTTTTTAAATCTATTGCCTCAATTTCTTTGCAAGCTCAATCAAATCTCCATCTTCAGCTCTTGGTCCATCATTTGAGGTAATGTAACCTAAATATTTTTCAAAATAAGTATTAACTCCACTATGAACCTGCTTCCATTCTCCCTTCTTCATATATCCTGTCCCATTAAATGGCACTAGCTTTATATGCGCATGATCTATTCCAGTTCCTTCCATTATTAGTCCAACTCTTCCAATATTATCCAATTTATCAACCATTAACTTTGCAACCTTTTTAGCTTCAATAATAAAATCCTTTAAATCAGAATCTGGCATCTGCAAAACATCACTTCCATAATGCTTTTTAGGGATTACAACAGAAAACCCCTTTGTATTTGGAAAAGGAGATAACCAAGCAAGATATTTTTCAGTTTCCCAAAATTTTCCTCCTCCAAGAGGTTGCCTTTTTCCTTGAGCAATCTCACAAAATATACATTTTCCTTCCTTAGTCTTAGAATCATACTCTACCATTTTAAAACAGGTATTTCCCCCAAACTTCCTCATCTTTCTTATTATCCAAAATCTCTCTCAAACCATCCTCCGCTAGAATAAACCAACCACTATTTTCTTTTTTGTCTAACGCTATTTTATCCATATTATTCCAACTTATTCATTAATTATATATCTTTCTAAACACTATCAGGATATAATTCTGCGATTTTCTTTCTAAATTCATCAAAGTTTCCATTCCTAATTGCTTCTTTACTTTTATCCATTAATCTTTGAAGAAAATAAAGATTATGGTAACTTGAAAGTTGATAACCCACCCCTTCCCTGTGTTTTAATAGATGTCTTATATATGCCCTAGTATATCTTTTACAAACAAAACAGTCACACTCCTCATCCAATGGAATAAACTGACTTTTACATGGCTCCCCTCTTACATTCAATTTTCCTTTCCAAGTAAATATAGTGCCAGATCTAGCATTCTTAGTAGGAAATCTAGAATCAAATATATCAACTCCTCTTGCAATTGCCTCAACAAGTTCTCCAGGATTTCCTGCTCCCATTAAATAAACAGGTTTATCTTCTGAAATAAATTTCTTTGTTACCTCGATCATTTTCATTTCGTCCTCTCTTGTTTCTCCTAAAGCAAGTCCTCCAATTGAATAACCATCAAAATCAAGATCAGTAAGGTATCTAGCACTAATCTTTCTTAAATCCTCATAAATTCCTCCTTGAATTATTCCAAATAATAATTGCCTCTTCTCTTTTGATAAATCTCTTTGCACATTCGAATGATGATTTATACATCTACCTGCCCAAATTGCCGTTTTTCTCACAGCCTCTTCAATCTCTTCCTTAGAATTATGCAATAAAGGCATACTGTCTAAACACATCGCAACATCACTTCCCAAACCAATTTGAATATCCATATCTTTCTCAGGAGTCATAAACAATTCTTCTCCAGAAAAAGGATTTCTAAAACGCACCCCCTCATCAGTACTTCCTTCATATAAAGAAGGAGAATACATTTGAAAACCTCCAGAATCAGTAAAAACAATACCACTCCATGTCATAAATTTCCCAATCCCTCCTGCTTTTTTAATAAGTTCAACACCGGGTCTCATCGATAACACGAAGGCATTGCTAATTATCGCCTTTGCTTTCATTGATTCTAAATCTTCAGTGCTTACATGCTTTACAGCAGTCTTTGTAGCCACAGGCATAAAGAATGGAGTTTCTATATCTCCTGACTTAGTTTTAAGAATGCCAATTCTTGCCTGCGTCTTTCTATCTCTCTGATTTATAGTGAATATACTGTTTATCATTTTTGTTCTCCAATAAAATAGTCTACAATTCCATCTAAGTCAGTTATATCAAATATTCTATTATTCTCATTAGATATAACTTCAGAATCTCCAATATCTAAACAATACAGTGCCCAATTAATTCCTTCTAACTTTTGTAATCTACTAAGCATTGATTTTTGTAAAGACATTCCCGGATGAACCAATAATCCGGAATATCCTGAAAACATTTGATAATCTTTCCCAACCATGCTATGAATTTCTCTTATATCAAAATCAACATCTAATCCTCTTTGTGCTAATTCTTTTCTATGATTCTTAAATACATACCTATCTGCTTCAACACTCTGAGTAACTACTGCAATCCTTAATTTTCTGGAAACATTATGATCAGGCATAAAAAACTCACAAAAGAAGAGTATAAAAAGTCATCCAAATGATCAATATTCTCCACTCAATTTCTTATAAAACGTCATAATCCTTGAATTAATCGTCGGATCAATCTTATCCAAAGACCCATAACTTTTCTTTATTTGAGCATACTTTTCTCTTGCCCCTGCAATATTACCCAAAGAAAACATTTTCTCACCTTCATCAAGTAATTTCTTAACTTCTCTAACTTTTTTTTCTCTATCAGAATAAGCATAATTCGAAGCAGTCTTGTTTTTATCATTTCCTTTCCTGCCTCTCAAAATTACCAAAACAATTACAATCACAACAATAATTACTAATATCGAAGCACTCCAAATCACCCAACTCTTACTAAACAATTCCTTTAGAGAATCCAATAATGTTGAAGAAGAATCTGTAGAACCATTCTCATTATCGCCAGAAGAAGAACTTCCGCTACCCAAACTCTCGTTTCCAAAAGGAACATAACTTTCATTATCAATAGGAGTCCCATTCAACACATTACCATTTGATGCTCCACCTCCTCCGCCTCCACCACTACCTCCGCTTCCGCCTCCTCCAGGACTCCCTCCAGTTCCAGAATCACCAATCACAATATTTCCTCCAATACATCCACTAAAATCATATTGACAATTATTACAAGAAACATTTCCTCCAGTATAATTATTAGCTAAACATCCAGTTCCAATAGATAGACCATTTTCACAATCCTCTCCAAACTCAACAATAGAATTTCCACAGGTAGAAGAGAGAATATTATGAATTATACAATCACTTGCACAACCATCTCCATCAATTAAGTTTCCATCATCACAATCCTCTCCCTTGTCAGTTTCTAAAATCCCATCGCCACATTTAGGTTCAATAAAACTCTCATTAGGTCCAACTGAGTTTCCAACTGGAAACAAAGAGTCCTCTTTTGCTATAAATATTCTATCAATTGCATAACCATCTTCTCTTTTTCTAAAGAATATTTCGTATTGTTGATTAGCATTAAGCAATCCCAAGGACAAAGATGAATTAAACGTGGTAGAATTAACCCAATGCCACTGATTAGGTTTCCAATTATCATTAACTTGATAGGACTGAGTTCCAAAAATAACAAAAACACTATCGCTACTCCCATCAATAGCAAACGCCCTCCAGCTTAGATTGTAATTTCCAGTTTCATTCACTTTAAATCTAAATGAGATTTTAGCAGTCTCTCCACCTGATGAACTCCCATCATCAGGCAAAGTTTTTACTGATAGAACAGAATTCCCAGAAATATTCATTTTTATCCACGAATCTCCTTGAGAGTCAGGAGTATTTATGCTTTCACAAAAGTTTTCAGCTTCAATGGTAATTGAAGTTTCTCCACTCCTTGGAATAAATGTCCCATTATGATTGTTACATGAAGGATTGTAAATACATCCTAAGTTAATATCGCACTTATATCCTACTGTACTACATTGAGTGTCATCAGGAATATGCAAACACCCTCCTATTTCGTTACAAGAATCAACTGTACATGCAACACCGTCACTGCAATCCCTTGGAACAGTATAAACACATGCCAACTGATTCAAATTACATTTAGGAGCGCTCCAGCAATTAGAAACACTTAATGGAATGCAAACTTTATTATTACATTGACTTGGAAAACTAGAACATGAATTAGCAATAGTACAATCCCTTGAACACAAAGCCTCATCTATTTGCCCATCGCAATTATCATCAATATTATTATCGCATAATTCCTCAACTCCAGAATTAACATTCATATTGTTATCGTTACAATCAGGCTCATTCTTAAAACACCCCTTGGAATAACCATAACGCCCTGCTACATTCTCACCATATCCATCATTATCAGAATCAACACAATTAATCACTGCTTGAACATAATCCCTCGCATCATTAGGAATATACGTTACATTATTAGTAATAATAATTTTATCAATCATTGCACCATCTTCTCTTTTTTGAAGATAAATAATATTGTTTCCACTTGAAAGATTAACATAAAGATAATCTTTACCCCACTGTTGTACTTTTACCCAAACCCATTTTTTAACCAAACTTGATAAAGTCCATATTTTTTCCAACTTAGAAGAGTCAAACTTAACAAAAAAGCTGTCACTTCCTCCACTTACATCTGGAACATAAGTTCTCCCCCAAACATAATAATAGTCTTTCTGATCGTCTCTTAAAGAAAAGTTATATTTAGCAGAAATTGAAGAATTAAAGTTGTTTAATAAACCACTTCCCTCTTTCGAATAAACATAAGCACCGTTACTTGCATTATGCAAATCAAATTTAATCTCTAAACCCGAACCTGAGAGATTAAATTCCTCTGCTTCAATGCTTATTACAGTAGGAGTTCCAGCACCATTATCAATTATCCCATCACAATTATTATCCTTGCCGTCTTTTAATTCGATTGCAGTTGGATTAAATAATAAACTAGAATCATTGCAATCTATTCCATTATAGGTACATCCGCTTACAATATTCATATTTCCATTGCTAGCGCCATATCCATCATTATCAGAATCACTGCATATGCTTATAGTTGTGTTTACATAAGGATTTGCTATAAACCCATCAATTTCTTTAGTATTGACCCAAATAGTAGTATCTATAGGAGGATTGTCTGAAAATGAGATAACATCGGTCGTTCCATCTGAATTAATGATCTTTGCAGTCAATTCATCTCTTTGAGTTATAGTAGGGCTATTTTCCCCATCCTTAGTCGGATAATATATAGTAAAAAACCTAAACTCGTTAGAAAGATTTTTGTTCGAAATCCAGAGATTATGAATTGGAAAAATATGAGGGTCATTATGAGTCTCAGAAATCGTAGAAGTATATTCTTTTCCAGTATAAGGATTCGTCAGTGCTGTTTCGTTTATTAAATCAAGATATTCAAGATTTGAGGGATTTCCAATCATAACAAAGCTTATGGTTACATTGCCCTGTTTATAAGTTCCTCTCTTTGTTATATTATCTATTAAGAAATCATGATCATAAAACATACTGTCCTTCCATGTATATCTTAACGGTATTTTTGCGCGTAAATTATCAAATATAACAAAATATTTGTTCTTGACAAACAAAATGTGACGTTTAGCATCGGTAAGATTCTCTACATATCTTCTTGTAGCAGATGTACTAGCTTGCTTGTAAGCATTAACTGCATCTCCTGCAGAATATACATAATCGCTGGTATTCTTAAAAGAATATAACTGACACACATGTTTGTAAAAAGGTTCACCATTTGACTGATCTACTGAGTGTACATAAATAGAATTTTGAGCCATCAAAGAATCACTAAAGGAGTCTTCCACGCCTGCTCCACTAGGCATATTCAATTCTTGCCCATAAGCCCATAACTTAAAAGTATTATCATTAAAAAAAGAATGACTATATCCTCCTCTAGACCTGCATTCAAAGATAAAACCAGTTCCATTAAGAAAAGTACTCTTAGTATAAGGATTTTCTGAAGCAGCAGTAACCCATCCACTCCTATAAAGTTTAACAGGCGAAGCATCTAATTCCTTCACAGGATTCTCGGGCCATAGAAACGGATAGAAGATTTCTACAAAAGCTTTCTGGTAATGGTTATCTGGAAAGTTTGGATTTCTAAGTGCCAATATCTCTTCCTTCATACTTAAAAAAGTTTTAACTCCAGTTATAGCAGCATATGGACTATATATGGTATTTGCTTCAAAAGTAGGTATTGCACTATATACACCATACTCATCACGCTCAACCTCATTTCCTCCTACTCTTCCCCAAGGAGGTACTATCATTCCAATAGGCGCAGTTCTTCTAAGGAACTCAAATGATTTTGTAGTATCAGGACTTTTACCGATTTTAAAATCTGGGAACGCACTCTCAAGAGCAAGATTAGTGTATAGCTTAAGAGCCAAGTTGCCATTTGAATACATCTGTCCCTGAGTCGGTGTATCATATCCAAAATTACCAATAGATATTACAAAACTAGATGCATATTGAAAAGCAAATAAGGCATAACCACTTGGATCTTTATCAAGAACAGATAAATATGCAGGAAGAAGTGAATAGATTATATGATTTGAATGTGATTCCATTTTTTTACTTTGTGAACCAATACCGACATAGTGATATGGAAGAGGAGTTCCGTTAACTACACTAAACCATAATACTTCCCTCCTTATCAAAGTAAGTTGATATATTTTTCAT